>Ga0326727_10001306_pt1 | contig 93511 bp, 70 predicted proteins | sample MB2enrmetagenome_FD_207643 | JGI IMG/M metagenome (GOLD analysis project Ga0326727, IMG submission 207643) | Lab enriched peat soil microbial communities from McLean, Ithaca, NY, United States - MB29MY | ecosystem: Environmental > Terrestrial > Soil > Wetlands > Peat | place: USA: New York... | reverse complement strand
TGCACTGTGCCGGCATAATCCGTGACCGTGTGGTTGCTGGCGTCAAGGGCCGTTACGGTGAAACTCACAGCCGTCCCGGCGGTCGCCGATGTGGGGGCCGAAACTGTGAAGTGCGTGGCCGACGGGCTGGCAACCGTAATGGTGTTGGAAGTCCCGGTAATCGAGGAAGTTCCCGTGTCTGTGGCCGTGATCGTCTGGCTTCCCCCCGTATTTAAAGTGGCCGAAAACGTGCCCGTACCATTGGTCAGCGTGGCGTTTGAAGGTAGCGCCGCCGATCCGTCCGTGCTCGTGAAGTGCACCGTGCCCGGATAGCCCGTGACCGTGTGGTTGCTGGCGTCAAGGGCCGTTACGGTGAAACTCACAGCCGTGCCGGCGGTCGCCGATGAGGGGGCCGAAACCGTGAAGTGCGTGGCCGACGGGTTCGTACCCCCGGTTACCGCCTGTGCGAGCCTGTTGCCTGATGCATCGTATGTGTATTTGATTACTGTGCCGTCGTCATATGTGGCCTGGGTTATGCGGTTTAGATTGTCGTATGTATATTCTGCGCTGGTTGACGCAAAGGTTGGGGTGGCAATAGAAAGACAAACGAGGGCGGCAAATAGAAAAATCACCTTTGCACGTTCCATGACGGTGTCCTTAATGTTAAATGCAGTAAAAAACCAAAATCAACGAATCAGGGCCACAACTCTTGGAGAAAAATCGGATTTATGCCCCCTCGGCTAGTGTCGGGAAAAAGGCATAATAAGAAGGAAACTTCACAGTAGCTTTTATCCTATCACAGAAGAAAAAGTTTTTATTCTAAATAAATTAGTATCAGATGTGGAATTTCAAGGGGATGAATTGGGTAATTTAAATACCCAATTATTATATAATTTCATTTATGTACAGATATTATCTGTGGGTTGTCGATCTCGTCCACGAGATTGAGCATAAACTTTGGTTTGCATTTTTTCATAAGGCCAGAATGCCCTGTCACCACAATTTCGAGAACTACCTTGAAGCCTGTATCGAAGGGGCTGGGATCGGCGCGGACGCGAAAGGCTACCTCTTCCACACGTCGCGGGCCGGGACAACCCAGCTCTCGGACAACCCCATGGCGCAACAGGACGTCTGCCGGATGATCCGCCGGCGCGCCATTGAGGCCGGCCTGCGCACGAAGTGTGGCTGTCACAGCTTCCGCGCGACGGGAATCACGGAATATTTGAGAAACGGCGGCAAGTTAGAGGTGGCGCAACAGATGGCAAACCATGAATCCGCCCGGACGACCGGCCTTTATGACCGGCGCAATGATCAGGTTTCCCTCGATGAAGTCGAGCGGATCCTGATTTGAGCCTAGTTTGTTACAGCCACTCATGGGCCATCTCTGGTCCTGGTACAAAACCGAAGTGCGAGAATGGTCCCAGAATCAATTTTTTGAAGGTGGGCAGTATGATTCATCGCTTATCCGCCCCAGGTCTTCTAAGCTCAAATAATTTTTTAGAGTAAATCTTCGTTTGCGCTGTTTCAATGAGAAAAAATTGCAAATATGATCTGCGCATAGAAACATTCTGGATGGCCCACCGCAGAACGCCATATAATAGGAGAGCTGCCATGAATCTTCGGAAAACCCATATCTTCTGGCTAGGTGCGGGATGACAAGTTCCCATAGTCCTCGAGTTGCATATTCGCCTAAATTGCTATCCAGAGGCGATAGGGGGGCCGATGTTAAATGCAATCACTCAAAACTCTCATCCTCCTCTCGTATCTCGACAGAACGTTCCTGTTCGGCCAGCCTGCCCAAAAAACTATCCTGCTCACGTGCCCAAGTAGCTATCCTCAGATCAGGATCAGCCATGAATTTTGAGAGCAGTACTCGGCGGCTTTGTAAAATATCGGCGAGTGACCCACTCCAACTCTTGCGGCGTAAGTCCCTGCTGTATTCGTTAAGGACCGGAATTGGGTCAGGTGCCAAGCTGAGAATGTCGAGCGCGATTGGTGCCCAATCAAGTTCTCCTGCGTCATTCTTCATAAATGGTGCGATTGCTGATGCCAGTTGAGGAAAACGTACCTGGGGGTCAACTTGAGCCCAAGCAATGAGAGTTTCATTTGCCACCACATCAACAGGATTCATGCGCCTGAAACCGAGATCATCTTTGAGATGCGCGAATTCGGTACCCGCTTGTGCAGAAATGAATTGATCGAGAGCGACGACGGGATGTGTTCGGAAAAGGCTTGTAAGTAAGTTTCTGTATTCAAAAGCGTGTGCCTGGTATTTTGAAAAGGCTGATGCCAGTTGCCTGCATAGAAATTGGGCATCAATGGCGGAATCATTGCCCTGAAAGCATGCATCAACGACCACGCCCAATTCATATTCAACCGTTTGGCCGGGACGTTCGTCGAACGGGCAGAGGCGCATGAGTTCGCGACCGCACTGAACGATTTCACTGCTCAGAGAGGCTCCGTTGTGTTGAGCGGAATGAATCCTCATAGCGAGAACATCCACCGCTACTTCGAACCCTTTCGGTAATGATGCGATCCTGAGAAGAAGGTTTTTCAGAGTACTTCCAGGTATGGGAGCAGTTGCGCGGCCTAAAGCGAGATATTTATAGGTCCAGCTTGGAGCCAGTCCGAGTTGGATGGATTCTTCCAGCCTGCCCGCGCCGCGCTCGTCTATATCGATGGAAGTTTGTAGGAGCGGAAACCAGGGTCCCAGGGCAGGATGGTTTATTGCGGAATCCAATAAAACAGCTGTTGTGTCCGGGTCTCGTGCTGCAGCCGTGTAAAGAAAACCTCTTAGAACCCAAACGTCGCGCTTATTCTCTGGAGTAACCACAAGTGCTTCTACCAGCCTTCCCCATATATCGCGGAGTTGCTCCGCTCCTGCGGCAAGTCCGCCTCCAAAGTACCATTTGCGGCCAACTTCTCCCTGTACGAGATCCGGCAAGAGCGCCTCTAAGACATCTAATCTTGTAGCAATTTCACGGCCAAGGTTTTCAGTGGCTGCATTGGCATGCGCCATGGCCGAAGTACTGAATTCCCGGTTTTCATCAGCAGTCCCTTCATGGAGGCCGATTGAACTCCACCCCTGCGAGAAAACGTATGCGCGAGCCTGCTCAATGAGATCTCCTGGACGGATGATCTCTTCCAGAGTGCGAAGCCGGATTGCGTTATCTGGAGACATCCCTTTTGTGTCAGAGCGGATAGTATCACATATGGAGATCCACCCATCTGTCCAAGATCCCCGCTCAGCCAATGCGTACACCACGGACTCAAGTTCATTGATAAGGCCTCCATGGGTCCAGAGATCACGAAAATGGCTGGCCAAGATGGACTTGGCTCGATTACTGTGGGGATCGTTCGAAAGCGCTATGCCTTGAGCGTAAAGAACCGCTGCTCCGTACCAGGTAATAATATCGGCCATGGTTTTTGGCTGCCAGCCATAGTCTCGCGGACGAGCACCGAATTCGAACCCATAGGCAGAGACGAAATGGGATGTCTTAAGGAGTTCCTCAAGAGCATCCAACCCGAACAGTTGGCTGCGCTCATCATCGCTTCGGATGAGGGTATCAATAACCTGTAGCCGTTGATGAATGGATGCATGGGTTCCGGACAGGAAAATCTGGAAAAGGCTTATGAAAGGCTCTTTCGCCGAATCATATCTATAATCTGGAGGTTCAGCTGAAATGAAACGGGCGAGCAATAAAGCAGCACGTTGAAATAGGTCGGCTTCGAATGAAAACGACCTTAGCAGATAAATCCAGTCACTGCGCCTGTGATTTGAAATCCGGAGGAAGTCGCCGGCCTTCTCGCCATCTGCTATCCGCTCCATGGCTTCCAAAGCAGCTTGTGGCGCCACCGGCGCTACATTGCGAAAAATGAGAGTCTCAAGGTCAGATAGCTCAGCAAGGCCAGATAGAACACCCCCATTCGATAACCATTTCTGAACAATCACCCGAGCCGCTTCGCAGTCATGAAGATAGCCGAGGCGACGAGAAAATGATCGAAGCAATCGCTCTGATGCTTGTAAAAAAGCCGCTTCGGTTATCTGGGGAGGAATTCTGTTGAGTAACTGGCGTGCGAGTCTGTTCGCGAGAGCTTGCGGCAAAACCGCTCTCCATTTCCCCCTGCGCTGTATTAGATCTCTACTTCTGAGTTCAGCTATATATCCATAAAGCTGTTGAGCAGTCAGTCCGACGAATTCCGCGAGAAAGGGCAGTTCTGCTGCTTCGCCCTGTAAGTCCTCTCCGTTGAAAGAGTACAAAAGCGAGCAGGCCTCCGCCGCCCTAAGGAGGCCCTGATCATGGGACTGTCCCTGGTGGAACAAGCGATTAAATAGCGCTTTATTGGTTAAGTTTGCTACGGATTCGCCGCGCCGAATGGTATGAGCCAGAGCCAAGGCGATACGAGCATTACCACCCGCAAATTCAGCTACTTGACGACGGTCCACTTCCGACAGTTGTGGTGCGAAGCGTTTAAGGACACCCTCTATCACTTCAATGGAGGAGGGGTCGAGCCGAAATACTTCGGTCCCCTCAGGATCATCTTCCCCCACATCAAACTCTATAGTGATAAGGCTCAACGAGCTTTCCCGTTCCATGCAAATTGCCGCGAGAGTCCGATGTGTTTCGGGTAGACAGTTGTCTGCAATAATGATTGCGCGTTGCCTGTTTTGAATGAGTAGGCGCATTAAATCTCTCGGAGATGGCTCCGGCTGCTCACCGAGATCCGTGTAGATAGCAATTGCCGGATCAAGGGCTTGATCTCCCACACGCCCATCAAAAAGGGCTTGTGTCAATCTGGTTTTTCCCGTTCCCGAAAGCCCTACCAGGCGAACGCAGCCCTTCTGTTTGATCAACTCGCCACGAATTCTTTGTATTCCCTCTAAAATTGGAAAAGGCCCATCTTGTAGTGACCTCCAATCGTACAACCTTCTCTTCCCATCAAGCAAATACTCGGCATCCGGGCTTTCATGAGGAGCAGCCCAACTGGCATAAGGTTGCCAACCCTGAACCGGCTGACCGATCCTCTCTCTTACCCAGGCCACAAGCCCTGGATAGGCGCGAACCCAGGAAGCAAGGCGCGTGCGATCATAAAAGTCCAGGACCAGCTTGTCGGAATCGGGCGCATCTGCCACCGCCTCTCTCATTGCTTTGCGTCTGTCTCGAAGTGCGGAAAATGAAGTTGACCCATTGGCACTTACAATGATGTAGGCTCCGGCATTGGATGCCAAGTCGTGTAAGGCCGGTCTCAAATTCCCTCCCGGTCGCATTTCTTTGAGAATGGCACTGGCCGGCATGTCAGGAACCTTAACCTGAAAGCCGGTCGAGGGTCTGAGAATGAAACCATTAAGATTTGTTGCTGGAGGAAGTTCGACATGGACATCGATACCGGCGTCCGCCGCGTTTTGGTCGCCACCTGCCGTGATCGCTGATATTGGCAACCCCGCCCGCCTCAATTCAGCCTCGCACAGTAGCGCTACGAGCGTGCGCAGATCGGAATCATTAAGTTGGATAATGTGTGAGCCGTCTATATCAAACATTCAACTCTCCAAGGGCTTAAATGGGATAAGTGCCTAGAACAGAAATTTAACTATATCATTTATTTTCTCTCTGAAAAAATTGAATGCGCGGGAGCAATGAAACACTGATCAAGAGAGCGAAATCAACATATAGCTTGCCAAAGGTGAAAATCCTACTTGGACGACAGCAGAACGGAAATGACCCAGATGTGTTGAGCTCGCGACCTTTAGAGTGGTACCTTTGAGGACTCGACACTTCTCAAGGTATTTCGTCGGTCCCCATGTGCTTGATACTTTTGATGAAAACGGTCCAAATGTTTCGGCAATTCTATTCGACATTTCTCAAGGTATTTAACTACTTTATGCGTTTGATGAGTTTGTGAAACTGGGTATAGGCGGCTCCCTCAAACGCCGAAATGTACTGACGAAACAGGGCTTCTCATCGTGGTTCTTCCTGAAGAGGTATTTCGCATCCTATCGCGACGCGACCGGTTCGCGGGTCTTTCAACCATCCACGTCCAAAATCAACTATGATCCGCAGGTAGAAAGGGTCAGGATGGCCCATAGCAGAACGCCATAGAGGAGAGCTGTAATAATTGGGAATTTCGCAGTTCTTTAACGACTCAGATCGCTTGGCCTTGCCAAATTACCCCGAACAATAACAACACCTAATAGAATGGGATTCCCCGCGCCATCATTTTCTGGAGGCCACATAGGCCGCAGTGCGATATCGTTTGCCACAGCTCCTGGCGGGACTCTCTTTGGCGAATGGTCTAGCACACACAGAATTCCGAAGCGACGATCACTCCCCACCACATACTGAGTCGCCTGATTTGAAAATCCAAAGGATTTCTCAAGAGTCAAATAGTCTTCTCCAGACGCCTTGAGTTCTATTCTTATCTTTCTGAAAGAAAGGTCTGTTATTCCACCGGCCGCATGGGGGTGCACTTCAAGCTCCGATCCAATCTTTGGGTCGATCCGAAGTAACTCCAGTTTCCCGTCAAGGCAATCCTTCGCTCTCATGCAACCAATCACTCCACTGAGCAGGGCACGATCTTCCGAGATATCGCCTCTTGCCGCACCGAAAATGGGGATTTCCCTTTTCTTTGGACTCCTCAACCCATACAATCCGACCCTGAAGAACGCGATTGACCGCCGCTGCAAAGCTGTAATCGTTTAATTTTCCAAATGCAGGCACGGCTTAATTCAATGCGAATTGTGTGGCGGCTCAGGCACCTCACGCTGTGCGAGTCCGCTGAGAGCAAGCCGCGCCACACTAATTCTTAAGTCATTCTCCCCAAAATATCCCCTCCATAGTAATCGAGTTGCAACGGCAAATAGTGTTGTGGTATTTTACCTGCATTCTTATGGGCCATAAACCAATTAGGAGGATCGCATGGCAGGTTTAATTTTTGTTGTAGTAATAGTAGTAATCTTATTAGCCGTGATATTCGGTTCTTATTTTTCGAGACAATCTCATTCTAGCGATGAAAATACCTTTTCGCAGGCCGGAGTTACTGTTAATTATTTGGAAAAAACGATTACGATCAAAAAGCACACCTATGCGGTATCCTCTGTCAAAGGGCTACGCTGGAAGACAGGCCCAGACTTTAACAATGCTGCGAATGTATCAATACCCTATATCACTGTTGACGATATGGCAAAACCAGTACATAAGATCAGCTTTATTACACCTGGAGCGGCAGAAGTATTTATAGAGCGAGTGTCTCTTGCAATTGAAAAAGCAGGAGGACCTACATTTAGTTGATCTCTTAGGGGTCCCCTCAGAAAACGGATTTTAAAGTACGCTATGCATGCGCCGAGGCCGGAACCCAGCGGTAGAGCGTGGGAACGGATACGCCGAGGTTCTTGGCTACGTCTCTGGGCGAGACTCCGCTGGCAAGCAGCTTCTTGGCCGACTCGACCTTGCTGTTAGTCATCTTTGGCTTACGACCACCCTTGCGACCAAGCTGGCGCGCGACTTCCAGCCCGGCACGAGTGCGCTCGACAGTCAACTCGCGCTCCATTTCGGCGAGGCTGGCCATGACATGGAAGAAGAATCGGCCTGATGGTGACCCGGTATCAATGGCATCTGTGAGGCTTTTGAACTGAATTGAGATTAGTATTTCAAGAACTATTTTCGAGAATGCAAAAGCCTTGATTCCTCGTGCCGTAGGATCTAAGCAGGAAGCGAGGAGCAGGGCGTGGGTGCATGGCCTATTAACCCATTCACCTATTTACCCATTCACCCACTCACCCTCCCGCCTCAATGGGGGCGAATCCTTTGCGAACCGTATTTTCCACTATGTTTCGCGCGATCATGAAGTGCAGAAGATAGTCGGGGCCTCCCGCCTTGGACCCAAGACCTGACATTTTAAAGCCCCCGAACGGATGGCGTCCAACGACAGCACCGGTGCAGCCCCTGTTTATATAGAGGTTTCCAGTCCTGAAACTCTCCCTGGCTTTGCGGATATTTTCGGGGCTCCTGGAAAGCACTCCACCGGTCAGCGCGTATTTCGTCCCGTTTGCGACGCGCAATGCCTCATCAAAATCCCTGGCTTTTATTACCGCAAGCACAGGCCCGAAAATTTCCTCCTGAGCCAGTATGCTGTCAGGGTCCACATCGTGGAAAATGCATAGCGGGACGAAATAGCCGCTGTCGAGCAGGATTTTGCGTTCAAATACAGGGTATCCGGCTTTTTTGCCGATCTCGATATATTTCATTATCTTGTCACGTGCGGCCGGTTCTATGACGGCCCCTACGAAATTCTGCGGGAATTCGACAGGCCCGAAATTGAGGCTCTGCGCCGCTGCTTCCAGCCTCTCCACTAACCGGTCATAGATGCCCTCGACAACTATCAGCCGCGAGCAGGCCGAGCATTTCTGTCCCTGGTATCCGAAAGCCGATTGAAGCACATAAATGACTGCCTCGTCCAAATCGGCGTCCGAATCGAGGATAATGGCGTTCTTGCCGCCCATCTCAACGATGACATTCTTAATTACCGAAGAATCCGGGTGGATTTCGTGCGCCTTTGAAAAGATATGAAGGCCCACGTCCCTGCTGCCCGTAAACGCGACCATCGCAACATCCGGATGTCCTGTGAGGGCATCTCCCATCAAGCCGCCGGGTCCGGGAACAAAATTAAAGACTCCCTCGGGCAAGCCTGCCTCTTCGAATATGCGTGCCAGCATATATCCAACCACCGGCGACTGCGACGCGGGTTTATAGACCACAGTATTACCTGTAACCACAGCCGCAGAACTCATCCCGGTCGAAATTGCCATCGGAAAGTTCCAGGGAGCAATGACCACCGCTACTCCGCGTGGTTCATACCGCAGAAGACTCGTTTCACCCAACACGTTTCCCATAGTTCTGGGAAGGCCGTACCGGAGCATCTCCCGACCGTAGTATTCGAGGTAATCGATTGCTTCGCAAACATCGGCATCCGCTTCACTCCATGCCTTGCCGACTTCAAGGACCTGGAGCGCCGCGAGTTCGCAGCGCTTGAGCCGGGCCGAAGCCGCAGCTTTGAAAAGATATTCGGCTCTTTTCTCCACCGGCGTGTCCCGCCAGTCCGGGAACGCTGCTTTTGCGGCGGCAATTGCCGATTCAGCTTCTGTGATACCTGCAGAAGAGATTATCCCCACGGTTTCATCGGAGCGATCGGGGTTCAAGGACGGGAACCGGGAGGATGTGAGAATTTTGTCCCCGCCGACTATTAAGGGGACCTCTATCGGAAAGCCCTCGCGCACTCTCTTTAAGGCATCGGCAAATTGAAGGCGATGCTCCGCCTGTGACCAGTCGAAAACGGGTTCTATTGTGTAAGGGCCAATGCCACTTTCTTCGGCAGCTTTTTGTGGATCGCTTCCCATCTTTTTCAGCTTGTCGGCAGGGTTATTCAACAGATTGCCCCTGGGGAGCTTCATTGAAAAGGCTTGCCTCAGAAATGATTCGTTGGCCGTGTTTTCGAGCAGCCTCCTGACCAGGTATGACATCCCTTGCAACATCTCACCCACAGGGCAGTAAACGCGAACCTGCAGACCGGCTTTGCGAAGAGCGTTGCGAACCGGCTCGCCCATGCCGTAGAGCACCTGAAATTCGAGATCTTCGCCGGTTGCGCCAATTTCTTTGCCCGTCTCGACAACCGCCGCAATCGTGCGAACGTTGTGAGAGGCGCACGCCAGCTTTATACGGCCCCTATTTTCAAGAATGATACGTGCCAGGCGCTCGAAATTGGCGTCTGTTTCGAATTTTTCGGTGAATACGGGCGAGGGCCAATTCTTCTGGCCTGCAATAATGAGTTCCTGGTCCCAGTAAGCACCCTTCACAAGGCGGATGGTAAAATGGGTGTCACTCCGAACAGCCCAGTCAATCATTAGCTCGAGGTCTTTTTCACTTTCTCTCAAATAAGCTTGAATGACTATCCCCGTATGTGGGTACCTGCTGAATTCGGGCTCCTCCATAAGACTGCGGTAAAGCGCAAGCGTCAGGTCCTTTAGCCCATGATGTTCCATATCAAGGTTAACGAAAGCGCCGGCCTGTATGGCCTTGCGCAGGACCGGACGCAAACGCTCCTTTGATTTTTCGATCGAGTGCTCAAAGGCGCACGCGTTCATCTGTGAGTACATGGCCGAAGCCTTGAGTGAGACATTCACTCTGGGAAAGTGCCCCCAATCGAGGTTATCAGTGTCGCCGAGGGCGCGCCATTTGTGCTGGGCAGTATTCAGGAAGTCAAATAAGTTGAGATAACGCTCCAAATACTCTTCAGCTTCTTTTTCGGATACGACGGCTTCACCCAGAAGATCTATAGAGAAGGCCATGCCTTCGGAGCGCAGTTTTTCGAGCACCGGCAGGCTATCTTCCGGAGAACTCCCGGCAATGAACATCCGCGCCACTTTGCCAATGTTTCTGCCGATAGCCCTGGCAATAACCCTGGAGGTCATCCAGGACGGAGCGACGTATTTGATTCCCCAGTTTACCGCAGAGGGGAAGTGCAGGGCGGGATCGGAAAAATACTGCTGTATGTGACTGATAACCGCATCGGCATCCCTCAGGTAAGGAAATACATCGATAAAGCGAAACATCTGCACTTTAAAGACTTCATTGTGCATGCACCACTCGAAAAGCTTGCCTGTCCAGTATTCCTTGCTGAAGATAGATCCGGATTTTTCCTCCATCAGATCGTAGAGGCGATATCCGGTTTCGCGGATCTTGCTTTCGATATCAGAATTCATAGGCAAACTCCTGGCGGGAGACAACCGATTTCACGAATATCACAGATTGGGCTTTTGTCCTCATCAGCCCACCACGCGCATCCAGGACAGATTCTTTTGCTTGAACATAAATCATATTATCCGAAGTCATCCACCGCGCTGCGCTCCACACCGGTGTTAAATGCTCTGTTTCCTGATTAAGGCTACATATCCCTCTTATGTCTCTCTGTACGCCTTTCTTTTTTCCACCCTTTTGCTGAGTCATTCTTTTTAACATTCCTGCCGGAAACCTTGCCGGGGTACTGGGCCGCAAAATGATGCGGCTCAACGATAAATGAGCCCGGCGCTGCGGGAGGGGAGGGCTTGTCTACCGGCTTGCGCACGCCACCGGCCAGTCTTTCAGCGAAGTTCTGACGGATTTTCGGAAAGAGGATAAATTCCACCGGGACAGATTCGACAAGATAGAGATCAGGCCCGGCGACAAGGAAGGGTAGGCCGCTCCCGGAAGCCTCACGAGCCCGTATTTCGATCAAAATCGGTGATTGCTCACGTCTTTTTGCAATCCGCAACGCAAGTTCCCGATGTGCGCAAAGGGCTATAAATCGGCGGCTGGAGCTAGTTAAACCATTTTCTTGGGTCCTAACCAAAGTTTTGGGTCTTAACCCGAAGTAAAGCCGCTCAGGCACATCGGATGCCGGCGGATAGCTTGGAATTGCAACTTCAGGACAAAGGCGAAGCATGTTTCCATCCAGTTTCCATGGAAGCTCTATACCCAGCAACGCAAGCTCCCGGACAGTGGCTTCACGAACAAAGCGCAAGGAAGGGTCTTCCTGCAACGTCCAGTAGAATTCCTTCCATGGCATGGCGCCGTCAGGGTCCCAGAAAAGTCCATATTCGCCGGGGCAGCGCCGGGCGATATAGTCGAGGATCTTGGCCAGCGTTTTTGGTTGATGCTTCAGCATGTCATGGAGCTTTCAATAGTGGAGTTTCCCGAGTGATTATATGACATATCAGGGGGAGTTGAAACGTAATCGTTCACCGCACTGACGCAGAAGCCATTGCAGTACACAGGGACAGAGAACCCGCAGAAAAGCTTTGCCACGAGGTGCTGGTGTCTGAGCCGTGTGCAGTGTCTATGGGCTGTGTTAAGGCTGCGGATTCGAAGATTGAGCCTCGTCAGGGCCACCGGATCTTTTTTACCAGTTAGTTTACATAATATATATTATCAGACATAATGTGTTTCTCGCCCACCTTTTCACTTGACTTCAAAGTGCTTTTCAATTAAATGTTTCGGGCGCTAAGCGGGAATAACTCAGTGGTAGAGTGCAACCTTGCCAAGGTTGAAGTCGCGGGTTCAAATCCCGTTTCCCGCTCCATAGTCGATTCGGGGTGGTTTCAAAACCACCCCTTTTTTTTGTGGACTTCGAACGACTTGTGCCTATATTTCCAAAGGGTGGAATGAATCTGCCCGCTTTTTGTTTTCATATTACAGGCTTCAAGCGGGAATAACTCAGTGGTAGAGTGCAACCTTGCCAAGGTTGAAGTCGCGGGTTCAAATCCCGTTTCCCGCTCCATAGTGCGATTCCAGGTGGCTTTAAGACCACCTTTTTGAGGACTTCCAACCGCTTCCGGCTTATAATTTTAGACTATGGATCAAATCGCGCTCTCCAAGCAGACTCATGCAGCCAAGAGGGAGACCTGGAAAAGCCTCAGCGAGGAATTTTATTCGCACTTCACGTCCAAAGATCGTGTCCTTGTCACCATTGACCCTGACCCGGACGCGATCGGGTCTGCCCTTGCCGTTAAGAGGCTTCTGTGGCACAAAGTGTGCTCGACCTCGATTGGAATGATAAGGCCCATAAGAAGATTGAACAATCTCTCAATGGTAAGGCTGCTCCGGCTTCCTTTGTTTCTTTTAAAAAAACACGATTCCGAGAAGTACGACAAATTCGTTTTGGTCGACAGCCAGCCTTCGCATAACGAACTATTCAGTCAGTTCCATTATACGGCGGTCATCGATCACCATCCGCTTACAGAGGATGTGATAAATGCCGCTTTCCGTGACGTGCGCCCCGAGTACGGGTCCACTTCGACGATCATGTCTCAGTATCTCAGGTCCGCAGGGATCAAGCCTTCACTCGCCATTGCGACGGCCCTGCTGTATGGAATAAAAACTGATACCCGAAACTTTGAGCGCCATACAATAACTGAAGATATCGAGGCGTTCGGATACCTTTATGAGTTTGCTGATCACAATATTTTAAGAAAGATTGAGATTTCAGATCTCTCTCTTCGTGATACCCGATATTTCCATAAGGCGTTTGAGAGAAAACATGTCGTAAAGGACAGGATCTTCGTCCATCTCGACGAGGTTAGTTCTACGGACATCCTGGTTGAGGTTGCCGAATTCATGCTCAAGATCCACGACATCTGCTGGAGTATTGTGTCCGGGACCCATCACGATACCCTCGTTATTGTCGTTCGCAATGATGGACACCGAAAGGATGCCGGCCGGCTTGTCAGAAATGCCTTCGGGTCAATAGGTTGTGCAGGGGGACATGAGGCAATGGCCCGTGCGGAGATTCCTCTCCAGCGCCTGTCTGAAACCATAGGGCATTTATCATCCACTTCTATCGAGCGTTTTGTTCGGCAGAGCCTCTCTCCATTTGGGAAAACTTGTAAATAACGTGTATCCTCTTGATAAAACTGATAATAATCTGAGCGTTACCCCTATATCGGAGTGCCGGCGTTCGCTCAAGGCGGTGGATATCTTTACCGACGGCGCTTGCGCTGGCAACCCAGGGCCTGGCGGCTGGGCTGCCATTTTACGCTATAAAGGATCCGAGAAGGAAATTTCAGGCTTTGAAAGGCAGACCACTAACAACAGGATGGAGATGAGGGCGGTAATCGAGGCTCTGCAGATGTTAAGAGAACCCTGCAGGGTCAGAGTCCACTCCGATTCCAGGTATCTACGGGACGGAATCACCCTCTGGATACATGGCTGGAAGCAAAACGGATGGATGACCAAGGGAAGACAGCCGGTCAAAAACCGCGAGCTTTGGGAGCTTCTCTACGATTTGTCGCAAAAGCACCAGATGGAATGGGTCTGGGTAGAGGGACATGCTGGCCATCTGGAAAACGAGCGTTGCGACGAGCTTGCCCGCCGTGAGATCATAAAAAATAAAGTAAGTTAGTTTCGTCCCGGAAAGGCAAAACCAGGTGATGAGCCAGTATGGGGGGGCATCAAGCCTTATAATCCGGAGCTAAACTTCGGCCGTCCCACTGAGCAGATAGCGACATGCCCTGCCCTTCCCGATTCTGTGGAGCTTCCCGGAGTCAACCAATTCATTGAGTTCACGCAGGGCTTGGCGTTCGGAAATTTCGGCAAGTTGCGAATAGTACTTATTCGTTATGAACCCGTGTGTTTTGATGAAAGCCATTGCCTGCATCTGCCTCACCTTAAAGCCAGAATCGGGCATTCTGTCCCCGGCGCTCAGCCCTGGAACAGTCAAAATCCCGGTATCCGTAGTTTTCTTTTCTTGTGTGACGGTTACTGGCGCCGCGCCTGGCTCTCTTAGATCGGGTGGCAGGTCTTTGAACTGGATTTCCTGCCTGTCCGAAAGAATAATCGCTCTTTCGATCACGTTTTCCAACTCCCGAACGTTCCCCGGCCAGTGATAATCGAGAATACGCTCCATAGCGCCCGAAGAGATGGAAATCATCTCCTGATTGTTTTCCTTCGAGTATTTGGCGAGAAAATGATTTACAAGAAGGGGCAGATCATCCGGACGTTCGCGCAGCGGTGGCAGATAGACATGCACTACGTTCAGGCGGTAATAAAGATCGCTGCGGAAATGACCGTTTGCGGCATCCTCCTTGAGATTTCGGTTGGAGGCCGCGACTATACGGACGTCCACCTTCAGTGTTTGGCTGCCCCCTACCCTCTCGAACTCCATTTCTTGAAGAATCCGAAGCAGTTTAACCTGCAGAGGAGGTGACATTTCACTTATTTCGTCTAGAAAGAGCGTTCCCTCATGAGCAAGTTCGAATCTGCCCTTTCGCTGGCTCACTGCCCCGCTGAATGCGCCCTTTTCATGCCCGAAAAGCTCGCTTTCGAGCAGTGTTTCTGGCAAGGCCCCGCAGTTTACCGAGATGAAAGGCTGCTCTTTTCGCGGGCTGTTGTAGTGTATGGCCCGCGCAATCAACTCCTTGCCGGTCCCCGAATCCCCCGTTATCAGAACGGTTGCCTTAGTTGGGGCGACTTTTTCAATCAGCTCGAATATGCGCTGCATCTGCGCGCTTTTGCCGATTATGTTTCCGAAGTGATACTTGCCTTGCAACTCGCGGGCAAACTGCCGATTCTGCCTGACCAGGTGATAATGGTGGATTGCCTTGGCAATTGTGAGCTTTAATTCCTCGTTCTTGAAGGGCTTGAGAATGTAGTCGAAAGCGCCCTTTCGCATGGCCTCCACGGCCTTTTCCACGCTGCCGAAGGCTGTCATCATAATAACCGGAAGATCGGCCTGCCGCTGTCGAATGTGTTCCATAAACTCCATGCCGTCCATCCCGGGCATTTTCATATCCGTGATAACTACATCCAAATCGTTTTCCTGGAGCAGTTCAATGCCTCTTCGAGCGCCTTCGGCTGTGATGACCTGATAGCCTTCTTCTGAAAGCAGCGCTTCAAGGACGAGCAGGTAATTCCTTTCGTCATCGACAATAAGGATTGAATTCATTCTATTCCGCACGTTCCCCCTCTTCGTCGAATTCGGGTTGCGTGAGCGGGAGTCTTATGATCATGGTGGCGCCGCGTCCTTGCACGCTTATCACTTCAATTTCGCCGCTGTGGTTGTCGATTATGGTCTGAACGATGGCGAGCCCCAGACCTGATCCTTTTTCGCGCGTGGTGAAAAAGGGATTGAAAATCTTTTTCATTACTTCCTTTGGGATTCCCGCTCCGGTGTCCTGGACCTGGACTTCCACAAGAGAAGCGTCATCCCTGCCGTTAATAATTGAGGTCTGTATCGTCAACTTTCCTCCTTGCGGCATCGCCTGCACCGAATTAGCAAAGATGTTGACAAAAGCACGGTAGAGCAGATCCTCATCGGCTTCCAGGCAATAATCCCCTGTCTGGTAACACTTTTCAACATTGATACTGAGTCGCTGGCACTCAGCTTCCATCACGGAAAGATTCCTGTCCAGAATATCTTCAATCCGGCATTTTCCAGGCCGCAATGCCTGGGGCCTTGCGAAGTCCAGAAACTCGGTCAGGATATTGTTCAGGCGCGTCGATTCCTCGACTATAATCGAGGAAAACCTTCTTTGTTTACCGTCCTGCATGCGGCTATCGAGAAGCTCTGCTGTGCTTCTTATAATGCCAAGTGGGTTGCGGATTTCGTGAGAGACACCGGCAATCATTTCGCCAAGTGCCGCGAGCCGCTCAGATTGATGAAGCTGCTCCTCGAGCTTGTATCTCTCTTCGCTTCTTGCCGTGATTATCCGTTCGGCGTGCCTGGCGATAAAAAGAATCGTCAAAAACAGGATTCCAACAAAAAGAAGGAAACTGAGTGCGACTATCCACTGAAACCGGTATATGGTTTCATAATCGTGAGTTACATCCTGTGTGATTTCAAAAATACCGAGGACTTTGCCCTTTCTCCAGCTAAGCGGTCTCTCCTCCCACATAGGCAGATAAGTCGTGAGCCTCCGGGTGCCCCCTTTCAGTTCGAATCCGAATAAATCAGTCTTCTCGGCAGACAGTACCGAGACCGATTGTTCGTTCAGGGCCGCCTTGAACGGTTCGCCAAGGTCGCCCTTGGTGCCGATCATTTCCTTATTTGTGCTGTAGAGGAGTATTTCTTCATAACTGTAGATGTTAACGCGTTCTACCGCCAGTCCGTGGATCGTGTTACTTACGACCCTGTCAAGCCTTTCATACTGGCTTTCCCGGCTAAGGCGGATTTCCCCATCGGCTATCAGTGTAGGTACGGTGAATTGGAAAAAGACCTGGTGATTGAGGTTCTCGGCGACAATATGAGCATATTGTTCGCTTTTCTTCAGCAGTATAGCCTTGGCTTTCTGAGAGATAAACCCAGAGAGAAAAATGGTGCACACCAGGATCACTACAAGACTGGAAAGGGCAAGATACTTGACCAGTTGAAACGGCTTGACGCTTTCCAGAACCTTTTTCTTGGCTTGAATCGATCTCATTTTTTGTAGCCGTCTTCTTTGTTAAGCAGTTGCTTAACCTTAGCGCGCCTTTGCTCAAGCTGGTCCCTGAAGCTTGCTTCCCAGCCGGTAGGCTTGGGATTAAAGAAAAGCACGCCAGCCAATTCCCCGGGCATGTAGACCTCGGGAAGCCACCCTTCCTCGAAGTCATGAGCGTACTTGTATTCTTTGCCGTATCCCAGTTTCTTTAAAAGCCCGGTGGGCGCGTTGCGCAGGTGCAAAGGCACCCGTGCGTCGCCACTGTTCCTGGCCGCTTCTAGAGCGTCCCCAAAAGCGATGTATAGCGAATTGCTCTTGGGCGCAAGGCAAAGATACACAATAGCCTGAGCAAGGGCAAGTTCCCCTTCGGGACTGCCGAGGAAGTGATAAGCCTGGAAGGCATTTACGGCCTGCACCAGAGCGGCGGGATCGGCAAGCCCGATGTCTTCGCAAGCCATCCTGACGATGCGTCGGGCCAGATATAGCGGGTCCTCGCCCGCTTCAAGCATTCGCGCCAGCCAGTAGAGGGCAGCGTCCGGATCGCTTCCCCTGACGCTTTTATGAAGGGCGGAAATTAGGTTGAAGTGTTCCTCACCAGCCTTGTCATAATGCACCGGCTTGTTCAGCAAAGCTTCCTTTGCGCCTTCAAGGTCCACATTTCTTATGCCTTCGGAATCAGGCGCCGTTGTCAAAACAGCAAGTTCCAAGGCATTCAGAATGATCCGGGCATCTCCTCCGGAGGCCGCAAGCAGATAGTCCACAGCTTCCTGTGTGAGCTGCGCCGGGAATTTTCCAAGCCCCCTTTCTGCATCGCTGAGAGCACGGTCGATTATTTGCCTCATATCAGCCTCTTCGAGCGGCTCCAAAACCACAACCTGAGCACGCGACAGAAGCGGACGAATAATTTCGAACGACGGATTTTCCGTGGTAGCCCCGATCAACAGGATCGTTCCGTTTTCAACGTGTGGCAGCAGGGTATCCTGCTGGGCTTTATTCAATCTGTGTATTTCGTCCATGAACAGCCACGTTCGGATTTTCCTTTTTGCGAGGACTTCCCTTGCCTCCTGGACGGCCGCCCGAATTTCTCTAGCCCCCGCCATTACTGCAGACAGAGACACGAAGAAACTTTCTGTATGGGTTGAGATGATCTTGGCCAAGGTGGTCTTGCCGGACCCAGGAGGACCCCAAAGGATAAGCGACTGGAAATGTCTATTCCGTATAATTCTGTCGAGTATCTTTCCGGGCCCGAGCAAATGCGGCTGGCCTATGAACTCGCCAAGGTTCCTCGGCCGCATCCGATCGGCCAGGGGAGCTTGTCCCCTGAGTTCTTCATCCGAATGCTTCTCGAAAATATTCAACTGGTCCATTGACTTTTGATTTTGCCGGGTCGATTTCATGCCCTTCGCTGCCCCTTTGGCGAAAAGCGCATGTTGCCTCTGAAAATGCAGTTTTCGAAGGATAAGCCTAATTGTAAAAAAAAAGTACAAATATTCCAGCTTTTTGCTGTAAAGCAGCGCAGTTTGTGATTTTGCCGCCGCCTATTGCCCGTCGGGTGAGGGAATGCGATATTACAAGCTTATGCAACTGTTTTTCCAGAAATGTTTATTGTCCATTTTGGCTGACGATGTTAGGATGCCTCACTTCCTTTGAAAGCTGATGAATATGAACCCCAAGCCAGCTAAAAGAATTGTGCTCGTCATGGTTGATGATGACGAGGATGATTGCCTGCTGGTCGAAGCTGCCCTCTATGAAGCCTACTTCAAATGCGATTTTCACTGTGTTCGTGATGGCCTCGAGATGCTCGATTATCTCAACGGGTACGGCCTCTATCAGGACCCTGCGAGGGCGCCCCGTCCGGACATAATTTTGCTTGACCTCAAGCTGCCCCGGATGAACGGCCGCGAGGTCCTTCTGAAGTTGAAATCTGATGAGCGGTTTCGCTCAATCCCCGTAATCATCCTGACAACCTCCAGTCTGGAGGAGGATATAGCTTTCTGCTACGATGTGGGCGCCAACACTTACGTTGTCAAGGAGGCCTCCTTTGACGGGCTCAGGGCCGCCCTGAAGGTCGTAAGAAATTACTGGTTGGACACTGCTACACTTCCCCCCAAGGGAGATATTCCAGCCCGGGAAAAGCAGTGAACCGTTTTAGCCCACAGGTTTTCGGACTCTCTCTGGCATCTCTCATTAGTGGGCATAGTGCGGGCTTTTAGCCTACTTTTTCACGCCGGCAGTTCAGAACCGCCAAAAGCTCGCGGACATTCCCCTGGTTGATGTGATATAATCTCTTCTTGAGAAGATCAGGCCCAAACTTCAATGCGCGTCTTGCGGGACCTCGACTCATGAAACCTAGTTCCAGAGAACAACAGTTGGTCGATGAATCCAAGAGATCCCTCGAACAAAGTGCCCGATTAAAATCCGAACTTGCCGAGGCGAAGGGATTTCTTGAGGCAATCATGGAGCATATTCCCGAAGCAATCACTGTCACCGATGCCAGGGACCTCTCTATCCGAATGGTGAGCAAATTCGGCCGGGAGCTACTCGGCCACCCAGATGAAAACATCGAGGGGCCCACCGATCTGCGGTATACCGGCCTCCATGACTTTTTACATGCGGACGGCATAACTCGGGCAAGGTGGGAGGAACTGCCGCTGACCCGGTCTACCCTCAAAGGTGAGATCATAACAAATGAGGAGTGGGCGGTGAGACGCTCCGACGGGGAAAAGCTCAACCTTCTGTGCAATTCTGGTCCCATCCTGGATCTGCACGGCAACGTAATAGCAGGGATTACCATTTGGCGCGACATTACCGAGCGTAAACGCATAGAAGAGGAGCTTCACGACAAAAATATCATAGCTCGCAAAGACATGGAGGAAGAACTGCAGGCAAAATCCAATCGTCTCCAGGAAGTCAACTCCGCCTTGAAAGCCTTACTGCGGCAAAGGGATGAGGACAGGAAGGAGTTTGAGGAAGCAGTTCTAACCAATATTGAAAATCTTATCATGCCCTACGTCAAGCGGTTGAAAAGCGGCCCCCTGAGCAGCTCTCAAGCCTCATTGCTTGAAATCCTGGAATCGCACTTAAAAGAACTCACCTCAAAGTTCGGCAAGACGCTGGCGCTCCAATACAGGGTTCTCACGCCCACCGAAATGCGGGTCGCAGCGCTCGTAAGAGACGGAAAAACCACCAAAGAGATCGCAGACCTCCTGTGCATCTCCGAGAAAACAGCTTCATTTCACAGAAATAATATCAGGACCAAGCTTGGCCTGCGTGGAATGGGAGTAAATCTGAGATCTCATCTCTTGAGTCTCACTTGATATGCTGGTTTTTCCCCCGTATTTTCCCCGTAAATTCTTGGGCTTCAAATCTCGCCTAAAATCAGTAGCATAGCCAAAGAAAAAAACAGCGGTAGAGCACCATTATTACGCTCGCTCAAACTCACGCTGGACGAAGTCCGGCGAAGACTTCGGAGGTGAGCTTTGATAGCAAAGCCCTACACCGTTGTCGCCATCATGGATGAAGACAGCGATGACCGCCTTCTGTTAAAGGAGGCATTCGAGCAGTGCCGTCAAGATATAGATGTCCATCCTTTTGGAACGGGTGAAGACCTGCTGGATTTTCTGACCCTGGGCGGCAGGCACGATCCGGGCAGCGCTGCCGGCCTGCTAATCCTCGGTCTGCACCTGCCTTTGGAGAGCACTTTTGAGATTATAGAAACGATAAAATCAAATCCCGATCTGAGGCACATACCCCTTATCGTGCTAATTGGCCCGCTACCGGATACTACAATACAGAGACTCTATGATCTGGGCGCAAATACAGTGGTCGCCAGGCCCTTGCGCTGGGATGAACTCGTTGATGTTTTGAAAAAAATATGTGATTACTGGTTCGGGCCCTTGAAGATATAAGAGCCGTTGCCCCAAGCCCTTTCGCCATTCGGTCTGCCTTGCGTAATCAGGTCTTGAAGTTAAGATATCAGTCAAAAAAATATTAGTCGCATCTTCCTGCAATAAATGATAATTTTAGTAGTCTGACAAACATTATCCAAACGCCGGATAACCGTTTCCAATCACGACAAATATAGAGCCAAGATTGGGGAAGAAATCCAACGGTCCTCAAGAGGCAGCAAAGAGAGCCCCATGCAACAGGTCCTTCAGTTTTCTCACGATCCCGAAAAGCCAAAAGCCCTTTCCATCGGCCTCCCTTTTCAGCAGATTCTGGACAAACCCACTGACAGGAACCGGTTGGTTCTGGTCATGGTGGATGACGACGAAGACGACTGTATTCTTGTAAACGAGGCCCTCAAGGTGGCCTGCAGCGGCTGTACTTTTCGTTGTGTCGGGGACGGTGAGGAAATGCTGGAATATCTGCATCGCAGCGGCCGCTACAAGGATGTCCAGTCGTACCCTATTCCAGATCTCATTTTGCTTGACCTCAACATGCCCCGGATGGATGGCCGCGAGGTGCTGAAGAAATTGAAGACGGACCTCCGCTTTCGGGCCATTCCGGTGATCATTTTGACAACATCGAGGGAATTGGACGACGTAAAAGCCTGCTACGATCTTGGCGCTAATTCCTATATCACCAAACAGCCATCCTTTGACGAGGTGGTTTCCTCAATCAAGACGCTTATGGAGTACTGGATAGAGGTCGCAACCCTTCCCCGCAAGAAGGTTCACACTCAGGACCCTGGCGAGCCGGGTAAACTTTCCTCGTGAGATAAGCTATATATCGGAGCCCGGCGGGCGGCCTGATCCGCTCAAACAATTATGCCCAATCTTTCCCCGGACACGCTTACTCCCCCAGGTACGCTTTGCGTATCCCTTCGTCTCTGAGCAATTCCCTGCCGGGACCTTCAAGAACTACCGAACCGGTCTCCAGGACGTATGCGTAATTGGCTATATTGAGGGCAGCCGCCGCATTCTGCTCGCTCAGCAGGATGGTCGCCCCCTCCGCCTTGACCTTCTGAATGGCCCTGAAGACCTCCTCCACCATTAGCGGCGCAAGCCCGAGAGACGGCTCATCAAGCAGGATCAACTTAGGCTGGCTCATAAGCGCCCTTCCAAATGCCAGCATTTGCCGTTCTCCACCGCTTAGCGTCCCCGCCAATTGCCCCTGCCTCTCTGAAAGCCGTGGAAAAATAGAAAACACCCATTGCAGCCCCTTTTGGAACTCTGCTCCAGAGCGATTGTATGCGCCAAGCTCAAGGTTTTCCATAACTGTCAGGTTTCCAAATATCCGCCTCCCCTCAGGACTGATTGCAATACCCCGCTGAATGATAGTGTGAGTTTTGAGGCGAGTTATTTCATTTCCAAGAAAAAAAACTGCGCCCGAGCGCGGCCTCACCAAGCCTACAACGGCTTTGAAGAAGGTCGTCTTGCCAGCACCGTTGGCGCCGATTAAAGCAACTGTATGTCCCTCCTCAACCTTGAGGCTGATCCCCTTGAGCGCATGTATCCCTGCGTAAAAGACGTGGAGGTCCCTAGCCCTGAGCATGAAATGAGTCTCCGAGGTAAGCCCTGATAACCTCCGGGTTGCTCCTGACTTCAACAGGCGAGCCTTCGGCGATTGACTGACCGTAGTGGATGACCTTGATACGTTCGCAAATGCTCATGACAAATTTCATGTCGTGTTCGATCAAGAAAATCGTAATCTCGTGTTTTTCCCGTATCCGGAGGATGAAATCGGCGAGTTCGTTTTTTTCCACGGGGTTCATCCCTGCGGCCGGTTCATCAAGCAGGAGCAAACCAGGCCCTGTGGCGAGCGCACGAGCAATTTCGAGCTTTCGCTGAAGCCCGTAAGGTAGATTTTGGGCCTTCTCAAAGGCAAGGCGCCCAAGTCCAGCTTCTTCCAGGTATTTCAAGGACTGCTCCCGGATTCTTTTTTCCTCCCTTCTGTGTTTGGGCAGCCCAAGCATTGCGCTCAAAAACGTAGAATCCATCGAATAGTGGAACGACACCATCACGTTTTCCAGACTGCTCATATCGCCGAAAAGTTTTATATTCTGGAAGGTGCGCGAAATGCCCCTTGCGGTAATCATGTGAGCGGGAAGCCTGCTGATGTCCTCTCCGTTCCAGATTATATCCCCCCTGGTGGGCTTCAAAATGCCCGTTATCATATTGAATACAGTGGTTTTTCCTGCGCCGTTCGGGCCGATCAGGCCAGTAAGCTCACCTCGTGCAAGTGCGATGGAGAAGTCGCTTACCGCCCGAAGACCTCCGAATTCCTTTGTCACTTGGCGCATCTGGAAAAAAGAGTTCATTGATGTGTTTGAGTCCCCTTCAGTTCGGCGAACTTCGAAGCCAGAAAACTCCAACTTAGTTCTCTGCGCCCCATGATCCCCTTTCTAGCGAACAAAATCACCAGCATGAGGATGAGGCTGAAGATAACCATCCGCATTCCTGGAATTCCCGGGATCGTAAAGGAACCCATCTGCATGGGCCTTTCCACTATTCTGAGCGCCTCGCCCCCCCAGGCGAAAAGCACCGCTCCGATCACGGCTCCGGTCGTGCTGCCAAGGCCTCCCACGACTATGATGATGAGCAGGTTGAATGTAAGGACAAAAGTAAAGAGACCCGGCGAGATCGTCGTTATCAGATGTGCCAGCAGTCCGCCGGCGATTCCCGAGAAAAAAGCGCTTATCAGGAAGGCGAGCATAAGGCGACGAAACGGATCGACTCCCATCGCCCTTGCTGCAGTTTCGTCCTCCCTGATGGCTTTCATGGCTAGACCGTAATTACTGTCGATCAGCTTCTTGATGACTATTACGGCCAGAGCCGCTACTCCCCACGACCACCACAGGTTTGTATGCGGATAAAGCCCTTTAAGTCCGAGCGGCCCATTGGTGACGCTTTGACCTGCATTGCACAATACCCGGACTACCTCTCCGAACCCCAGCGTCACGATCGCAAGGTAATCACCGCGCACCCGCAGAACCGGAAAGCTGATGAAGAAGGCAAAAAGAGCGGCCATAAATCCCGCAGCCAGCAGTGACACCGCGAATGGGAGCTGGATCACGCTTAGCGGCCAGATCACATGATCCAGAATGAAATTGAGTTCCTTTTCCGCAGGGGTCATCGACAGCAGCGCGGAGGTGTAGGCGCCTATTGCTATGAAACCGTTGGGGCCGAGATGAAGAAGACCGCACACGCCGTTCACCAGGTTGTAGCTGACCGCAAGAGTGATGAAGATGCCGATATCGTTGAGAATTCTGATTTGATAACCGGAACCGTAACGGCCGAAAAGGAAGATAACGCCGAACAACAAAAAAAGCGTGCCTATATTCAGGCAGAATTTGAGTTTGTCATTCATTTCCCGAAATCCCGAACTATTGAATCACAGGCTCACCCATAATCCCGGTTGGTCTGAAAAGCAGGACAACGATAAGAAGCAAAAAAGCGAAAGCGTCACGGTACTCGGCCAAGCCGGGCAAAAGTGCCACGATCAGGATTTCGAAAAGTCCAAGCACAAAGCCTCCGATAACAGCGCCGACAATGCTTCCGATCCCTCCAAGCACCGCTGCAATGAAAGCTTTAAAACCTGGTATTACGCCTATGAACGGATTTATTTGCGGGTATTTCATCGCCCACATGATCCCCCCGGCACCGGCCAGGGTTGAGCCGAGCAGAAACGTGAGGGCAATAATCCTGTCCAGGTTGATCCCCATAAGCCTCGTGGTCTCGAAATCCTGTGAAGCTGCTCGCATCGCCTTGCCCGCCCTGGTTTTGAAGACGATGTAGAGCAGCCCCAGGACGAGCACCAGCGTCATGAGCGGAGAGTATATCGTGAGCACCTGGATGTGGAGGTCTCCGGCCTGGATCACGTGGCTAAAAAATTCGGGCCTGGGAAATGGCTTTGGAACACCTCCAACTATAACCAGGGCAAGATTTTCCATTAGAAAAGAGGCCCCGATTGCGGAGATCAGCAATGAAATACGCGGGGCCTGCCTCAAGGGCTTGTAGGCCGCACGATCCAGCAGAATCCCGACAGCTCCGGTCGCAATAATCGCTAATGGAAAACTAAAAAACCAGGGGAGTGAAAAAAGCAGAATTCCATAAATGGCCGCATAGGCTGAAACCATCAACAGATCGCCATGGGCGAAGTTGATGAGCCTTAGAATTCCGTAAACCATCGTATATCCGACAGCAATCAGGGCGTAGAGGCTCCCCAGCGAGACCCCGTTTATGAGTTGTTGAACAAAAAGCGTGGCACCCATCCCGGGCAGCCCTCCATTTCGACATTGCAGCCAGATAGTTCATAATAGGAGCAGGGCCTGAGATGAGCCTTTATAAACTTCAGACGCTTTTGGCGCAAGCTTCCCTGATGCGGTCGACCAGTTCAGAAAGATCGCAGGGCTTTATGAGGTAATCAAACGCCCCGAATTCCATTCCCTCTCTGGCAGCGGTTTCCGACCCATGCCCCGTAAGGATGATGACGGGCATTTCGGGTTCCATTGCCCTGAATACCTTCAAGACCTCTATGCCATCCATATCTTCCATCTTAAGGTCAAGGACCGCAAGATCAAAAGATTCGCTGCGCAAGATCCGGATTGCCTCGACTCCGGACAGGGCCGTTTTCACGAGAAAATTGCGCTTGGCGAGCCTTTTTGCCAGAATGGTAACATAGCCCTCTTCATCGTCGATCAGCAGGAGCTTTGTACTTTTGATTTGCTCCTTTTCTGCGTTTATAGCCTCTCCAGTGGACATATATTATTCATCCGGCGGTATATCTCTTAGAAGCGGCCTATAGAAAATCATTCCCTTTTCCGTTTCTTTTCCCTTGCATCAACGACTCTGGCGCACAAATTCTCAACACTGCACGGCTTCATAAGACAATCGAAAGCCCCGGACCTCATCGCTTCCATGGCAATCTCCAGGCTCGTGCAACCCGTTAACATTATAACCTCGATTTCAGGTCGCTCAGCCTTGATTCGCCGCAAGGTGTCAATCCCATCAATTCCGGGCATTTTCACATCAAGAATTACCACATCAATACTGTCTTCGTTTTCAAGGACATCGAGGGCCTCAGAACCACCAGGCGCCGAAAGGACCTTGAGTTTACGCCAGGTCAGTCGCCTGGCAAGAGCCTGTATAAAAGGAGCTTCATCATCTACTATCAGTACAGTGTTATTTACCATCGCTTTGAACTTATCTGCGAACCTTTTCGCAACAAGGATCAGGAAGTCTCGCCGTGAATGGGAATAGATACATGGAAAGTAGTGCCGAGCCCAACTGAACTGTCCACGGTGAGATTCCCTCCGAGTTTTTTGATGATTCCATAGCAGATCGACAGGCCCAGCCCTGTACCTTTTCCGACGGACTTGGTCGTAAAGAATGGTTCGAACATGCGCGACATAACCTCTTTGGAGATTCCGTGTCCGGTGTCCGCGACGTCCACAACCACTTTGTCTCCCTCCACCCCGCTCCGGATTTCGAGTAAGCCGCCCCCGGAACCCATCGCGTCAATAGCATTATTGATGAGATTCATGAAAACCTGCTGCAATTCCGTCGGCGAGGCGGAAACAGGCGGCAGGCTACTGTCAAGTTCGGTCTGTATCCGAATGTTGCTGAATTTCGAGCGCTGGTTACAAATGCTCAGGATTTCTTCAATTGTATCGTTTACCTGGATCTCGCGATGAACCGGGTCCGTTTTGCGGGCAAAGCTAAGCAGTTTATGAGTGATCTCTTTGCACCGCACTCCCTGAAGGCTGATCTGCTTGAGCGATCGCCTGAATTCTTCTACGTTTTGACTCTCCTGAAGCTCCTGCTCACCGAGCAGGTCTTCCATCCACCCGGCTTCCTCGACCATAATGGCCACAGGATTGTTTATCTCGTGTGCTATCCCGGCAGCCAGTTCACCGATTGAGGCCAGCTTCCCTAACTCTATTTCCTGGTCCTGTAGCATTTCCTTTTCCAGGTCGTCCTTTTCGATCTGGCGAACCACCTTGCGCGAGAACAGAAGCGCAACGAGAACAATTTCCAGGCTGCCGAAGACAAAAATAATCAGAGCTAGGGCCCTTGCGCGGTTGATCTCGGAGAACGCGTCATCTTCGACCTGCTCGTAGGCCAGAGTCCAATCACCGGCCTTGAGCGGCATCAGAATGTATATGATATTCCTGTTGTGGCTTCTTACTATCCCCGATACGGCATTACTTCCCGATGAAATCGTTTTGATCTCCCGAACCTGCGATGAAACATGCGCCTCGTTTTCCTGCTCCCTCGTCCTGGCCCACGGCATCTTCCTCAGCAGGCCGCTCATGTCGGATATGAGTTCAGTTTTCGGACGCGTCTGATAATCTCCCGCGCTATTGACTATAAAAGCTGAACCTGTCTTATCGATGTGAATACTTTCAACCAGCGAATTGAAAGCCACGAAATCTATTGTCGCCCGCAGGAGCCATTCGGTATCATGGAGCTTTTTCTTTATAGATATGATGAAGTGAGGCGTCCGGCGAAGACCCGAAAAAACATCTGATATGTAATAGTCTCTCTTTATGGCTTCCCGGAACCATTGCGCCTTGGAGTAATCGGCCTTGAGCAGCTTGAGATTGCCTGCGTATGAAATCTGTATGCCCGCGGAGTTTACCACCCCGAGATCCACAAAAACGCCAGAGTAGGCATTTTGAAGAATAACCAGCTTGTTTTCGAGAAATGCCTCGTTGGTCAGTTCATCGTAAGTGTAGGAATCCGCCAGGACCTTTATGTAAGAAAGTCTTTCACCGAGATACGAATTTATGTTCTGCTGATGCCTTTCAACCAGTTCCTGTAGACGGGCCATGACCTTTTCACGATAAGAGGTCTCGACATAGTAGCCGATGAGAGCTGCTATCAGAATCAAAGGTGTGAAGGAGACCAGGGCTACCATCAAGGTCATGTTCCTGGTCAGAGATGTATAGTAATGTTTTTCCTTCATATCGGGATTTCAGCGGTTTCGTTTAACTCCGGTCCCAGGAAACCAGTGCTGCCTGGTGCCGGTTTGGGACTGGCTAAGAAGCCAGATTTGTTAGCAGCTTTTCCGCCTTCTTAACGGCTTCGAGTATATCGCCGATATCGGCCGGTTTTCTCATGTATGCGAACGCGCCAATGCTTCGGCCATAGGCTTCGTCCATTTCAGACCCATGGCCAGACAGGATTATCACCTGGACTTCGGGATGAGTTTTTTTAACACGGCGCAAGACTTCCAGGCCGTCCATTCCCGGCATCTTGAGATCAAGCACCATAATCTTCGCCGAGCCTTCATCCACAATCCGCAGCGCCTCTTCACCACTGTTGGCTGTATGAGCGGTAAATCCACGCAGCCGAAGCCGTTCAGCAAAAGCCTCGGCAAATTCCACTTCGTCATCGACTATAAGGATATCGACTCCCATCTTGATCAAACCCTTTTAGATAGAAATCTCAAAGACAAAAGTCCGTAATCGGGCCGTCATTTCTAGGAGGGAGTCTGCTTCGGGGAGAGCGTACGAGCAAAAAAGAGAGAAAAGCCTCCACCCGGTGCAAGCCATTCGTAGCGCATATCCTGCATGGAAGCCAATTCCTCGAATTCCCTCCATTCGCTGAATTCAGTAACAGCTTCCTTTATAACCTTTTCACCGAATTCGCCATCGAAATAAAAATCCAAGCCCGGAGGATCGAGATCCTCCCTGACCTGCAATAAAAGAGAGCCGCCTCCGCTCATACATGCCGTGAAGACCTCGATCGCCATTGTCAAAGCCATCTGGACCCGGAACGGATTGACAATAAGCATTACGGGACGATCGCAGACAGCCCCTTTGAGTTCCACATTCTGCAGTCTTGCAAATCGCGCAGCCAGCAAAATCGTCTGAGCTACTATTACATTCAGATCAACACTGGCAAGAGGATGGTCCACGCCATGCGCGAAGCCATTGAACCTGGACGTGATTTCAGTTCCTCTTCGGACCTGCTCTTCGATCCTTCCTATTGAGCGCAGAAACTTCTCGCGGTAAACGAACGGGGTCTCCTTCAGCATCCCAAGCAAGTCGGCCATCAGTCCGTTTGACTCTTTAATGATGGCCAAAACGTTTTTGAGTTCATGAGTCACACCGGCCGCTATTTTACCGAAAAAAGCAAGCTCGTTTGCTTTCACCTCGATTTCCGGCAGAATTTCCTTTTTGTCGGCGTCCATTCAGTTAACTTTCAGCTTTGCTTTTGACTCGCTAATCTTTCTATGGGCCTCCTGCATCGCCTTGGTGAGTTCCTCGATATCAACGGGCTTTTCCAGGTAGGCGCACGCTCCAAGCTCTTTACAAAGCCTAGCTACATCCTCGGAACCGTGACCGGTAAGGACGATCACCTCGACGTTGGGATGTTTTTCTTTCACCCGCCGCAAAACTTCCAGACCGTCTATACCCGGCATTTTAAGATCGAGCACCATCACCTCGGGCTCATCTTCATCGACGATTGACAGGGCTTCCTCTCCACCATAAACCACGGCTGAAGAGTAATCCCTCATCTGGAGGCGCTCGGACAGGGCCTCGACAAAATCTCTTTCGTCATCAACCAGCAGCACCTTGGAAGGCAGGGGAACATCGAAGTCGAACTTGCGGTAGACATCGCTTTGATAATATCCCGGCCCCACTTTGGTCTCAGCCCCTCTGACGCCCGGAATACTCGACGCAAGCTTTTTGAGCTCTTCTTCAAGCGAGGCCAGCATCATCACATGTTTGTTTATTTCCATTACGACGATCCCGTCCTTTGCCGAAACCGAAACATCATGACCTTCCGTGGCAAGTTTTAGGCTGACCTCGGAGGCAAGCGCGAAGTCGGCAACACCCTTGAGAGAATCCTCCGACACCGTTAGAACGCTGCTCCTCAGATTGTCGCATATAAGCCGCACCGCATCGTCGTGAGATATTTTATGAGTTGGAATGACTATATCGTAGAGGCCGGCAGCCCAAGGGTCTTTCTGCCTATAAAGATGGTCAACCAAGAGAACAAGAGACTCATCATCCTTATGGATCTGTTTCGCTGCGTCCTTCTCGGAAATCTTCTCCAGGCTGCTCGCCAGGCTGGAACGATATCTCATGTCAGCTATTATGCAGACATTGAGAACGTGAGATATTCTCCTCGGAACCATCAGACTGCAGAGCCCGAACAAAAGGAAATCATCGTCTTTCAGAGAATCGGCAAGGACCTGCCTGAGGTATGCAAGGCTACGCTCCTTTTCATGTGTGAACTTATTGAAAATGGAGGTCTTACCCCTTAGAGCCTTCCATATTTTGCCCTCTTCAATATTGAACCGCTTGCCCGTCGCAGCCACCAGACCAGCGTCATCAAGATACCGGTAACCCGTTTTCTCTATAACGCTGCGTACGACTTGCTCAGCTCCGCAATAAGAACCACAAAAGACACTGACAACCGGCATGATTGCCTATCCCTTCACTTGAAAATGTGGCGAATCATCGACTAAGCGAACCGAAACCAGCGGACAGCTTTCATTGCATTGCGTATTCCCGCTGGAGTGAATTGCCTCAACCGCATCATCGATCGTCGAGTAAATGTTCTTCTCCTCGATTTTTGGCAACAGATGCGTGCGCTTCATAACTCCAAGCACTTTCTCATTCAGTCCCGCAAAGGATATCCCATAGCCTGCGCTTCGTACCCGCTCCACAATGAGCGAGAGCATTTCCTCCCCTGAAGCGTCCATATCGTTTATACCGTTGGAGATAATGAGAATGTGTTTGAGCTCCGGCATTGCACGAACGCGCTCGAAGACCTTTTCTTCAAGATAGCCCGCATTCGCATAAAACAAGGCGCCGTCGAAGCGAATCATGGCAATATGCCTGCATTCTTCGAGCCCGTGATCGCGGGCGCTCTGAAAAGACCGGTCCTCATGCATCGACAGGGTGGTCACTTTCGGGCGCATGCTCTTGTAAAGAAACACTCCCAACGATAGCAAAACGCCTATCATGATTCCTTCGTCGAGGTGCGGGGCGGTAATCAGGGTTGCCAGAAAAGTAATGATAGCGATCAGCCCGTCGTACCATTGCGCCTTCCATGCGTGAATGAAGCCCGAGGGGTTGATCAGGCCTATAACCGCCATCATGATGACAGCGGCCAGGACCGACTGAGGCAGATGGTAGAGAAGCGGAGTAAAAAAGATAAGCACTATGCCGGCGGAGATGCTGGTAAACACACTCGACATACCGGTTACCGCGCCCGCCTGAATATTTACGGCCGACCTGGAAAAGGAACCCGAAACCGGATAGCTCTTTCCGAAAGCCCCAACAATGTTCGCGATACCCTGACCGATGAGTTCCTGATTAGCGTCGAGCCGCTGTCCTGTTTTGGCAGCCATCGCCTTGGCAATCGAGATTGCTTCCATAAATCCGAGAAGAGAAATAATAGCGGCTATCGGGAGCAACTTGAGCAAAACATTCAAGTCAAATCTCGGAATCCCGAAAGTGGGCAAGCCGGCCGGAATTGTTCCAACAACGCTCCCACCGCCCATCAGAACGATAGCTTTCTCATCGAGCGAAGAGTTGCCGACCTTTACGCTCCATGTCGAACCGTCCCCTTTAAAGGTTTCATCAAGTTCGCCGGAGGGAAGATAAATCTTTTTGCCATCAGCGTCAGTAGCGGCAGTAAAGAGATAACCTCTAATCCTCGAGCGCCTTCGAGCCATTATCTCCTTGAGTTCAGAGAGTCTTAAATCGACCACATCGCATTCGTGCTTTAGCTCCAGGGCCTCCTTGGAGTGTTTGCCGTATTTCTCCTCAGCCTCTGTCAACCTGGGAGTGAATTCGGCCCTTGTGACCGCGAGCGTCTTTGACTCCTTTGCGGCCGCGTTGAACGCTGCAATGACGTCCCGGCAGTCACTCGACGCTATCATATCCACTGGGACCCGAACGTTATGTTCATATCCAATCGCCCAGGAAATCACAGTTGTGACCGCAACGGCGACAAGGACGTACGGGATGCGCCTGTTGATCCACCGCAGCCCGTACATTATCACAAACGCGGCCACCCCCAACGCGAGAGTCGGCCAGTGCGTATGCACCAGCGCCGCCTTGATGACCCGGTATATAGTCTCATAATGATGCTCAGCATCATCCACATTGACGTTGAACATCTTCGAGAGCTGGGAAGTCGCAATGATGATTGCGCCGGCGTTGGTGAATCCGTTTACCACAGGGTGAGAAAGAAAATTGACTACCAGTCCCAGCCGCAGAATTCCCAACGCAAGCTGGAAAACTCCTACGATAAGCGCAAGCAGGATGGCGTAAGCTATGAAACCTTCGCTTCCGGCAGTGGCAAGGGGCGACAGGGCTGCTGAAGTCATAAGAGATACAATCGCCACCGGTCCGGTTGCAAGCTGCCGGCTCGATCCGAATAGAGCACCAAGCAGCGGCGGCAGAAAGGCGGCGTAAAGTCCATAATGGACAGGCATTCCGGCGAGTTGGGCATAAGCCATTGATTGCGGAATCAGAACAAGGGCCACGGTCAAACCTGCAATCAGGTCCTGTTTGAGCGTGGAAAAGTTCGAATGCTTCAACCAGTCGACAAATGGAAAAACCTTACTAAGCATAAACACAGTCCCTTGGCACGTGAGAAAATTGAAAATCCGTCCGATCGGCCCTTTGCAGGAGACCGACCGGATCTTCCGAATGATCTCCTCGATTTTTACCGGCTTTACGCAATTTGTTGCGCGTTGATCTTCTTAGGCAGGTGAACGGTTATCGCGGTACCCTGCCCTTCCTTGCTCTTCGCCTCTATCTGCCCGCCGAGCCTCTTGATAATGCCATAAGTGATGAACAAACCCAAGCCTGTCCCATGTCCTTGCTTCTTGGTGGAAAAAAAAGGTTCGTAAAACCTGCGCAGCGTCTCCTTCGACATCCCGCAGCCGTTATCCTCAACCAGAACCGAAATAGTTTCCCCGCTGTCACTGGTGCAAATCGTGACGGTCCCCCCGTCTTGCACAGCCGCAAAGGCATTGCTAAGCAAGTTGAGAAAGACTTGCTGAAGCTGGCCCCGGTCCGAAGGAATTGCGGCAAGGTTGTCCGCGAGCTGCAGACGAAGATCGAGATTTCGGTAGCCGGCTTCCTTTTCAACGAAACCAACTGTTTCGCGAATCACCTCATTTATGTCAAGATTCTCGATATGGGGATCCATCCGACGGGCGAACCCAAGCAGGCGGTGGGTGATCGAGCGGCAGCGCTCCACAGTGTTGATAATCCCATCGGTCAAGGCAAGAAATTTATCCTTATTTCTAAACTCGCCCCCCAGCTCAATCAGGTCCTTCATCAGGCCGGCCTTCTCGTTTATGATCGCCATCGGATTGTTTATTTCATGCGCCACCCCCGCGGCAAGTCTTCCGATGGACGAGAGTTTGTGGCTGTGTTCGATTTCCCGCAAAGCAGCCTCACGCCTGTCCTCACTTTCCTGGAGCCTGCTCACGAGAAAACCGGTCAGCTTGAATACAACGAGCAGGATTATCAGTACGCCAGCGAGAAATACATAGAATATATCTGTCTTGAGCGTGTACCAGGACCTGAAGATTTCGCCCCTGGGCTTTATGACCACAAGCACGTAGGGTGAGTTCTGAAAATAGCTGTATGCCACCAGCACTTCCCGGCCATGCGAATCGGTTGTCTCTATGTAGTTCGCCTCGCTCGAAAAGGGTGGAAGCCCAATGGGAAAAGTGTCCAGAACTTCACCATAATTCCTCGTAGCTGTCTGCAGCGTGCCCTCCCTGTTCACGAGAAACCCATCACTTTTCGGGTCCAACTGCATCGAAGCGATCAGATCATCAATCTTGTGAGTATCTATTGTGGCTCGGAGGGTCCAGGACCTTCCGCCTTCCATGCCCCGCTGAACGGCCATAATCATGTGGGGAAACCTGCGAAACCCCATAAAGACATCGCTGACGTAAGTACCCCGCATCCTAACCTCATCATACCAGGGCTGCCCGCTGTAGTCGCGGCCCTTGAGTTCGTAGGGCCCCACGTAACTCACCTGCACACCGTTTTCATCTATCAGGCCAAGGTCTACAAAGCCGCCGTACTCCTGTTTCATGACGCGAAAAATCCGGTTCAGGTTTCCCTCATCAGCCAGTTCCTCAAAAGAATGCTCAGAAGCGATAAAACTAACGTTGGCAAGCCCTTCGGCGAGGAACAACTCAACCGAATGCTTGCTCTTGTCCACCAGGACGAGAAGCGGATTAACAATCTCCTCCCTGAGCGTGTTCTGGTACATGTGTGAGTTTATCATTGCCATCGAGAAAAGCGGGATAACTGTGACTGCGACCATCAGGGCGATGATCCGTCTGCGGAGCAGCCGGTAAATCTCAGGGGATCCTCCGTCTTCCGGAAACTCGAGGAAACTCAAACTCTTGAGCCGGCCCATCAAAGTCATCTCAAGCCTTCCGCCTTTCGGAAAGTAAATCTCCGGACTTTAGAGCGCCCTTTCGATACCGGCTGACGGCAACTTCCGAAGATCCTATGATCGAGTGGATTACCTCCACATTCTTCCAGCCAAGATACTGCAGGTACTCCTTTTCTATTCCTCCGCAAATTACCGTCTGCACATTCTCGGAAGCCACCGTACGGCAAAGCGCCTCGGCCGATGGACGTGCAAGCACTACATCCCTTCTTTCCGCAGGTTTTCCATCGTTGCCCATAGACACGATCAACAGCTCCAGGGCCAGGTCGAATCTTGGAGCGATATTTTTTCCATCGAGCACAAGGAGCACATTTTTCATTTACGTGGAACCTAATTGGAAACAATCCCGTAATGTTTCATTTTACGCCATAGAGTGCTCCGTCCCCAACCTAATAATTGGGCAGCCCTGCTTCGACGCCCATTTACCTTCACGAGCGCATCCAGAATCATCTTGCGCTCTACCGCCGACCAGTCAAGGTGCACTTCGGCGCTGAGGGCAACGGAGGGCTGAGGCAAATTCAATACCGGTGGAACTGCGTCGATGTCAGTAAGATCTTCGGTCAAATAGGCCGGAAGGTCGCAAAGCTCGATCCTTTCCGTCCGGCTCAAACCTACCGCATATTCGACTATGTGCCTCAGCTCGAGTATATTTCCCGGATATCCGTATTGCTGCAGTGTTTTCAGACATGCATCCGAAAAACCCGAAACCGTCTTATTCAAAAGTGAAGCACGGGCGTGCAGAAAATGATCCATAAGAAGCCTCAGATCCTCTCCGCGCTCTTTTAGCGGCGGCAGGTGAAGACTGACCGCGTTCAATCTGAAATAGAGATCGTTTCGAAAGCTCCCATCCTGAGTCATTTGGCTCAGATGCCGGCTCGTGGCCGCAATCACTCTGACATCAGCCTGAAAGCTCTTCGTGCTGCCCAGCGGATAAATGGTTTTTGCATCCAGAGCATTGAGAAGTTTGGTTTGAAGTGAAGGAGCCAGATCGCCGATTTCGGCAATATAGAGGGTCCCGTTCTGCGCAAGCCGGAATTTTCCGGGTTTATTCCCGGACCCGGGAAAGGCACCTTTTTCAACTCCAAACAGTTCCGATTCAACGAGAAACTCGGGCAAACCGCCGCAACGGAAAGTGATGAACGGATTCCTGGCCCTCGATGAGGCATGATGAAGGGCCTCGGCGACAAGGTCTTTTCCCGTACCGATCTGACCGGTAATCAGAACGGGTGCGTCCAATTGCGATAAAACGGGCAGAGATTGAAAGATTTTTTCCATCTGAGGGCTGCGGCCGATGATGCGGCCGAAGCTGAAAGGATTTATCCGCGCGGGGTCGAAGCTGCGAGCCTGACGCAGGTCGTCGAGCGTTTCAACGTAGGCAGAAATCTCTCCCGCCCCATCCTTCAGGGAGGCAAAAGTCGCCCGCACCGGAATCTTCTCATTTGCCTGATTGATTATGTCGCCTTCCAGCACGCACCCTTCCCGCTCCTGCGCCTTGTCGACCGGGCAGTTATCGAAACAGTTGTTGAACCGCAGAACGTACGAACACGGAAGCCCTTCGCATTCACTACTGGAAAAACCGGTGAGCGCCTCGAGCGCGCGATTTATGAAAATAATCCTGCGCTCTTTGCTCATGAGGCAGACGCCGATGGGGATTTCATCAAGAACATGAATGAGATTGATATGCAGGTCTCGCAATTGCAGTACTCCGGGATGGCGCATTGTGGCATGCGATGCGCAACTTTTGCGCTATTGCATATTGAAACATTACGTGTTTCATTCAGTGTCAATACGTGCCTGTTGGGAGCATGGACATTACAGTTCGCGTTAAAATATGTCAACAGAAACTGTTTCATATCGAATCGCTACGATACGTTTTGAGGCGGGAAAAACGTGGGCAATGTCTTAGACCACTATCGGCTGGATGGTTTCTCAAAAGGGAATCCTTTCAGAATGCCCAATTTCAAGAGCCTTAATCATTACCTGCCGGCACACTTTTATCGCTTCCTCTCACCAAATCGGTCGGCAGAAAGGGAACTGCAAACAGTACGAGCAAGGTTGTCCCTGCATTAATGAATACCAACCCGGAGAAGCTCCAGTGCCAAGTTTGCATCAACCATGAACCGACCCAATCCGCACCATTGACCGCCAAATTTCGCAGGCTCATCATGAGCGCAAACCCCAATCCCTCGCACCCGCGCGGTGTGGCACGAGCTGCAAGGTCGTAGATCGGGATGACGGCCAATGTGCCGCCGAGTCCATTCAGAGCGGTGATAATTATGGCCGCGTTATGGGACTCGTAGTACAGATAGAGCAGCGTCAGGATAGAGCTCAAAATGATTCCGCCTGCGAGCAAAGGACTCAACGGCACTGCTTTGCAGACACGCGCATAAATCATAGCGCCTGCCATTCCCGTAATTCCGTCGACTACGGCCAGCCAGCCGATGAATGGTTGGGAAAAACCGAGTTTATCGATCTGAATATAGTAAAGAGGAGTGGAAAATCCCGGGGTGACGTTGAATAGAAAGATCAGAAATCCTGCTGCCAACAGCGCCCTGGAATGCAGCAGAGTTTTCAGTTGAATCCCCGCTTGGGACCAGACTTCACGGTTTTTTTTTGCGCCGCGCTCTTCGTGAAAAAACATAAACACACAAAGCGCAAGGCCAAAAAGCAAGCCTGTCGCCGGGATTGCGGTCCAACCGATACCGTATACGGCCAGATAACCGCTCAAAGGCAGTCCGATCGTGGTGGCGAGATTGTCGAGTCCTTCCCGCAAGGCACTCAACCTTCCGGTGGCCCCAAAGCGCTGGGCCTGTTCGACAAGCATCCCTCCCATTGCAGTGCTGGCAAAAACCATCATCAGGTTCAACGCCATGACGATAAAGAGGATCGAGTGATAGGATTCGGGGATGATGCCCAGAAGAATCCAACAGATCCCTGCAGTCCCGGAACTGAGAATCAGATAGTGGCGACGCCTGGTTCCAAAAAGTGGGATGCTGTCAGAAATAATACCGGCCAACGGTTTGAGGTACCAGGCAATACCGGAGAAAAACAAAAAGAGCGACATGCCCTCCGGGGCTACATGGAGGTGTTCTTTCAAAAGATACCGGATAGGCAGTTGACCGATTACCTCCGTTTGAGCAATCGTGGTCACAAAAGCCGCTGCCCCGATAACGAAGGTGTATCTGTAAAGGCTCGCCCTGGTCTCTTTTTCGGTATGAATTGACAATTCGATAGCCATGCCCCCGATTTAACATAGAATTGAATAGTTCGCACTTCAGACTTGCATCCGGAAGATGCAGTCCGCCGGCATAACGGAGCCCTGTCTATTGTATTTTTTGGCCCTCGCTAAATTGCTCCTCTACTCCGTACACATTTTTCACTTCGATGGATGGTTGATTCTTGGTATACTGGAATCGTCTAAAACTTACCCCCTGAATCATTATAAATTTCTCAGCATGAAAGTTGCCTCCTGCTGCCGGACTTCAGGAAGCTATCGCTATGAACGTATCCATAGCTCCGTGTTCATTCACGGCCAACCGACTCAACATTCCATCAACAGGTTCCGCTTTGTCTGATTTTTGCGATCCGAGCGGTTTTAATCACACTATTGTATGCCCGGCCTTGATGCAACCCGCAAATAGGCGCGGTATCGGTTCCGAACACCGCTCGGGATCATGGCCCGCATCGATCTGGAAGATAGTACTGCCATTTCTGCTTTTTCTGGTAGTTCAGTGCTGCCAGGCCGGTTTTTCCAGAGCGTCCGACGTCCCTGCAGGCCGCTTGATCAATCCTCAGGGATCAGTCGCCGTTCTACCCTCGGGAAATGTTTCCTGGGAGGAGGCCAAGAGCGGCAGGGACCTTTTTGCCGGAGATTCTGTACGGACCGGGCAGGATTCACGCGTTTCGATTTTGTGTATCGACGAAACGCAACTGAAATTGAATGAAAACACCGTCGTCGTCCTCAAGAGCAGCGCGCCTTCGGCGCGAATGGGAATCGCCGCTCCGGCAGGGCAATCAGCGGCGGGCGCAAGCCTCTACGAGGTGCCCACAGGAGAGATCTGGCTGCGCAACAAAAACGAGAAAGCCAGGTTTGAGGTTCAGACTCCTGCGGTAACTGCAGCAATTCGGGGCACTGAATTCAATCTAAAGGTGAGTCGAGCCGGAGCAACGTCCCTTGTCCTTCTGGAAGGGAAACTCACGCTGGCTAATCCTCAAGGGCAGATCGATCTCGATTCCGGCGAAGAAGGGTTTGCCGAGGTTGGCCGGGCGCCGGTCAAAAGAGTGATTCTGCAGCCGAAGGACGCTGTCCAATGGTCCCTCTACTATCCCGGAATCTTCAGCTACCGCGATATTCCGATCGGAGCGTGGGGCGAAGACAGTTCGTCATCTCCGCTTATTCGCAAGGCCCAGGCTGACTATGACCTTGGAAACCTGGACGGCAGCCAACGAGAGGCCGACGAAGCGCTGGCCCGAGATCCCGAAAATGGGCCCGCCCTTGTTATCCTTGGCTGGATAAGTTTGCAGAGGCAGGACCTGCAAAGAGCCGCGGAGTATTTCACCAGAGCTGAAAAGCAGAACGCCTGGCCTGGTTTGACCCAATGCGGGCTGGCCCTGGCAAGTTACCGCAACGGCGATCCGGTGGGGGCCTATAAGCTCATGGCCGCAGAACTCAAAAAGGACCCCTGTTCTCTCGTGCTCGTTATGTCGGGCTATTTTTCAATACTTGTCGGCAAAATCGAACAGGCCAAGGTTCTTCTGTGTGACAGCCGCATAAGCGGGCGGGATGGAGCCATCGCTCATTCATTGCTAAGCCAGATATACCTCACACAGAACTCCAAGCAGGAGGCGTCAAGCGAGGCGGCTATCGCCCTGCAGGAGAATAGTGGGTCGCCGATGGCGCGAATGACAGCCGCTTTGGTCAAGATATCCTATTTTGATTTACCTGAGGCGAGGAGACTTCTGGAAGAGGCCCTTGCAGCCGATCCACATTTCCTGGAAGCTTATGTCTACCTTGCCAGGCTTTGGCTTGGGGCCGATTATCTTGACCGGGCATGGGAGATTATCTGCAAGGCGCTCGAAATTTCAAAAACCGACAGTGAGGTTTTGAGTCTGGCGGGATTTATTCGTCTTGGCTACAGGGATTTTGAAAAAGCCTTCAATCTGTTCACAGAGGCTGTGAAGAATAATCCGGCGTTTGGAGAACCTCACATTGGCCTCGCCAATATCGCCTTCAGGAATCGAAATTTCGGCCGGGGTCTGACGGAAATGCTGACGGCGACGCTGCTCGAACCCAGGGTATCACTTTACCAGAGCAGTCTTGGAAAGGCGCTTTATCAAACGAAGTCTTTCGATAAGGCGCTGGAGGTCTACGATTACGCCAAGACCCTCGATCCCAACGATCCTACCCCCTATCTCTATAAGGGCATCGCTCTCACCGATCTGTACCGCCCGGGCGAAGCGATCCAGGAGATCGACAAGTCTATAGAGCTAAACGACAACACGGCAGTATTCCGTTCGAGGCTCATGCTTGACCGGGACCTGGCCGTAAGGAATACCAACCTGGCGACCGCCTACAACCAGCTTGGACTGACTGACTGGGCATACAGCAAAGCCGTTACGGCTGTGAAAAGCGACCCTCTGAGCGCTTCGGCCCGCCTTTTGATGGGGTCGGTATATGAGGCCTCGACCCAACGGCTCGGCGCCGCCGGCTCCGAGATTCTTCAGTATTTGCTGCTCGCTCCGGCAAACGAAAACACTTTCACTCAGTCATCCTCCGGCAGCTACGTCGATTACACCCAAATGTTCGAGATGCCGTATGTGAAATTTGAGGCTGAAGCCGGCACCGGCGGCTGGGCCGATCACGGTTCCCCGTATCAGAACCACTGGATTAACGTTGTGGGCGGCATGCCCGGGTTGGCTGTGGACGCTCTGGGTGAATATCAATACGATCCCGGATTCAGGAAGATCAATAACCAGCAGGAATCCGTTTCCGGGCTCATCGATGGAAAAATCGACCCCACCATCAAGGATTCTTTTTACGTCAATTATGAATACGGTCGTCACCGCTACGGAGATATCAGCAACCCGGATGATTTCTTGTATCAAAGCGATCCGAACTTGAAAATCGTTTCGATAGAAAATTCCGCAGAGGGCGGGTACGTCCACCGTTTTTCACCTTCTTCCGTATTCATTGGATATTTCAATTGGGATAATGAACTATCTCGCATGACGGATTCCTTTTTCCCCAACGTTGTTAAACCTTTTCCCTACATTTATTCTCTAAGTCAGTATGTCAACAGTCTCCTGGCAACCGATAATGTCCAGCTCCAACAACAACTAAAAGCCGGCGATCATACCTTAATAGCCGGTTTTGATTATCTTACCGGCGCTCAGGCATATCGCGGAGTGGATTCATATATTTATTTCCTCTCTCCTTATTATTATACAGATACTTTCCATGATCGGTTTGGCCCTGCGGACCGCGAGACGACGGCATATGTGCGAGACTACTGGCGCATCTGCCCGCAGCTCCTCGTGGAGCTTGGCATTTCGGGTGATTCCGTCACAAGTTCCCGCTACGGTTTTGCCAATTCCCTATCTTCGACCACCGCCAATCCCCTGGCGGGTCTCGATTATGAAATCGATAAATCGAACACCCTTCGTTTGGCGTACCAGAGCTATGTAATCGGCCGCCCAGCCTCGAACTCCAGCATAACTCCTGCGGAAGTGGCCGGATTTCCATCACTGATAAATGCCGATGATGGTTCGAAAGTAAAGGAGTTGGGCTTTGCTTGGGAGTCGCAGTGGAACCCCAAAACGTTCACCGTGCTCCGCCTGCAGTCCTATCAGATCGATGATCCTCAATATTCACCGCAGTTGTACGTAATCGATGACCGAACCGAACGCTTCGAAGGCTCTTTTATCGTCAACCGCCTGTTGACCTCATCTCTTGGCCTGTCTGCCGGAATCGGCGGAAAACTCATGTCCCTGGACGACCCCTTTCTCAGCCTTACCGGCGATTTCACCGAGATAGCCGGAACCGTCGCCCTTTCCTACATGCATCCCAGCGGCTGGTTTGCATCGATAAAGGATACCGTGGTTGGCCAGGACCTTGGCGGTCTGAGCGATAAGAGCTTTGCACAAAAACAGGCGGAATTGGGAAATCCCTTCAATATGGTCGATATCGCCGTCGGCAAGTATTTTGCCAACAAGCGCGGCTTTGCTTCTTTGGCAATAACCAACATATTCAATCAACATTTCTTTTATCAACTCGAACCGGACGCTTTGTGGAGTTTCTCACCGGATCGCGAGGTAATAGTTCGGGTGGGCTTTTACTTCTGAGCATTTACCATCCTAGAAGAATGTGGCGTATCTGCCGGTCAAACCAGCGGGCCGGTATATACTCAAGCCGCCGCCAGAGCGCCCTGAAACTCCCGATAACGGGAGCGGTTAACACGCATGGACATCGACTCTTTTCTGAGAACTCGATACCGGGTTGGGGCTCTTTGGTTATTCAGCCTGCTCCTGATCCTGCCCTTTGAGTTCTCCCCACTGATCACGGGACTTGAAAACCAGCTCCTGGACCAGTTTTTCTGTATTAGAGGCGCCCAGCCGCCACCCCCTGAGCTGCTGATCGTAGCGATAGATGAGCCGTCCTTTCAGGAATTTCGCCTTGCGTGGCCCTGGCCCCGAAGTCTTCATGCCAGGCTGATCGATCGGCTAGCCGCCGCCGGCGCCTGCCTCGTTGTGTTCGACGTCCTGTTTACAGAACCTTCAGATCCGGAAAATGACGCTGCTCTTGCTTCTGCCATAAAGCGCGCGAGCAATATCCTGCTCGCTGAGACCATTGACTATACCAACGATAGTCTTTTTTCCCGGACTATAAGACTGCGGCCGCTCGGCCCTTTTGCAGATTCCGCCAGGGGGACCGGCCTTGCGATGATAACGCCGGATAACGACGGGGTGGTCAGACATTTTCAGGTGCAGATCATGGGGGGCCCTACCCTGCCCGCCCGCGCCATCCATGAGGCGGGAAAGCCCGACTTGCCGCCAGAGTCATCCGGTTTGATAAAATTCGTGGGACCTGCCAGGAGTATCGACACGCTTTCATACTACCAGATACTCGATGATGAACACCCGGTGCCTGCCGAGCGCATCCGAGACCGAATCGTACTGGTTGGCCGCCAGCTTCAGGCCTCTCCTTCGCCATTGGGCCAGACCGATCTTTTCCCGACACCTTTTTTCGAAAGAACCGGGGTTTACACCAGCGGAGTCGAGATCCACGCCAACATCATTCACAATCTTCTAACCGGTCAATGGGGGAGGGAAATCCCAACGGCTACGAAGCTCATCGCATGCTCAGTCTATTTTTTCCTTTTTTCCCTCATTTTCACCGCTATCTCTCCATTATTCGGGCTGATCATCCTCGTCATATCGGGCCTGTGTGTGACCGCTCTTTGCTTCTGGCTTTTTCTGGCTTTGGATTTCTGGGTCCCTCCAATAATGTTTGTGTTGGGAACCGCTTCAATTTATACCGGTAATGTGGTGCTTCAATACCTGGCTGAGGCACGGCAAAAAAGATGGCTGCGCGGGGCCTTCAACCGATACGTCTCTCCTGCGGTCGTCGAATCCATTGTAAATAACCCGAGTGCTTTGGAACTGGGCGGACAAGAAGTCCAGGCAACAATCTTTTTTTCCGATCTCGCCAATTTCACCAGTTTCTCAGAACATCTCCCTCCAAAGCAACTTGTCGCATTTCTCAATGAATACTTTACTCCCATGACAAAAATCATTCTGGAGCATCGCGGAGGGCTGGACAAATTCATAGGAGACGCCATCATGGCATTTTGGGGTGCGCCGATTCCTCTGGAAAGCCATGCTCAATGCGCGTGCAATGCGGCCCTCAAGATGAAGCAGACCATTACGATGTTGCAGGAAGGCTGGCGTGAGCGCAAATTGCCCATCCTCGAAGCCAGAATGGGAATTCATTCCGGGCCGGTTGTAGCAGGCAACGTCGGCTCCATTGAGCGTTTCAATTACACGGTGCTGGGCGATACCGTAAATCTTGCTTCCCGGCTGGAGGGGGCAAACAAACTCTACGGCACAACCATTTTAATCAGTGAGGATACATTCCAGCTTGCCGGGGCAGGGTTTGTAGCTCGTGAGCTAGACTCGATCAGGGTAAAAGGCAGGCAGGCCCCCGTAAGGATTTATGAGCTGATAGGAAAGCATGGGGAAGTGGAGCTTCCGTTTCTGGATATCTTTGCAGAAGGTCTGGCAGAGTACAAGAATTGGCAATGGGATCGCGCGGAGCGCCATTTTCGCTCCATTGCATCTGTGGATGCGCCGTCGAGAACGTACCTGGAACGGTGTATCCTCTACAGAACCGATCCGCCCCCGGAGAATTGGGATGGGGTATTTGTCCACAAGGTGAAGTAATAGATTGCGGCAAACCAGATCAGGAGACGACCCAGACGGTTCTGTCCTTCGCCATGTGGACGACCCTGTTACTGACTCGCCCCATTATTAATTGCTCAACTTTGGAAAGGCCCCTTCTTCCGACAACGATGGTATCGTAACCCTCCTTTTCTGCTTCGTCTATTATGGCCTGGGCCGCATTGCTTGCCCCTGAAATGATCTTCTGATGAATTCTCCCGGTATCAACCCCACTGGAAACCAGCGCCGCTCTTGCCTTATCGAAGGAGGGTTCCAGAAGTTTGGCAGCAACGTCAAGCTCCCTTTCGATTCTCTCAACCTCTGTTTTGTCCCCCTCCGAGGAGAAGGCCTCGCGCACAAAATTCCTGAAACCGCGAAAGCTGCGAACAGCGTGCAACAGCATGACCTCGCAATCTTTCGAGGCGCCCAGCACTGCGGAAACATGGCTCAAGGCAAGCATTGCCCCTTCGGAATCGGTCAGGCAGAGGAGGAATTTCTTGGGGAGGTACTTTCCTCCCACGATCCATACGGGGATGGATACAAGGCCGAGGATGTTGCTGGCGACCGAGCCCAGCATGAAGTCTTTGAAATCGCTAAGCCCCCTTCGCCCGACAACCAGCGCCTTGTAGCCGTTTTGAGATTCAGCGGCGATATCTCGGGCTATCCCGATATCCCTCTCGGCAATTGTCAGCGTAACCGCTTCTTCGGGAAAACCGGCTTGCAGCAAAATCGCTTTAGCTTTTTCCATGAAGTCACATATGGCCTTCACCTCTCTTTGCTCCCAAGCTTCTACGTTTACTATCCTGTAGTTGTAGGCGGGGGTTTTCTTTTCGTGGTCTATGAATGATTCCGGGAACTTCGTACGAACGTGAAAAAGGACCACCTCGAACCGCCTTTGATCCAGGATTGAAGCGACGTACCTGACAGTCGCGAGGGAGTGTTCGGACCCATCGCCCGCGACGAGTATTTTGTCCCGCACCGAATCGTTCATATTATTTCCTTTTTATGAAGCTGGTCATGTATCCCTGGAAAAACTGGACGTAACCACTCGGCCCTATGCCGGGTTGCGCTGCGCTTCAATTCAGAGCAAGGGTAGCGCCCGGGGTCTTGGAAAGTATGACGGTGGAAATGTCGGCAAGCAGTTTGCTCTTGAGCTTCTCACACGAAGCGTCATTAAACATGACCATATCAAGCTGGCGGGTGTGGATGAGCAGATACCCAAGTATCTTGAGCTTTTCCTTCATCACCTCCTGATCATAGCCCTCCAGGCGCGCGGTCAAACCGTCGTCTTTAATTTCGCAGTGAAATTCAAACTCTTCAAGAATGCTTCCGACAAATTGAGCGCGGCGCACTCGCCTGCTATGGTCCGCCGCACCACCTTTAAAATTGAAACTGATGTAATTCTCGTTCGACCTCTCGCCAACAAGGCCTTCAATGCTGGAGAAATGAAAACCGAACCTGGAACTGAGGCTGCAGAAGTTCTTAGATATCATAAAATAATTACGGTTTGAATAAGGGGAAGGCATGGAAGGATCGAGCGCTGGATTGGTACTGGCTTCCATGAGGATCGACATGAACCCCCTGGAATCCACAGGCGGAGGCCCTCCCCAGGGTACGGAAACGATCCCCGCCCAAAGCGCAAGCATTGGAATCGATACGATATTGTCCAAGTTAACAAACTTGCCCGACACATCCTCCCTGAACCCGTCATCAAGATTCAATACCCACCACTGCATGGGAATATGGCACACGAGCTGCTTGCTCGCTCTCTCTGAAAAATGGTGATCTTTTCCGAAGCTGAACATCTCACGGACAGCTTTCTCATGGCAGAACCTGGTTAAATCGTGAAAAGTCCGGCAAAAGGCCGGCTTGAAATCCGATGACTCCGCATCGAGCAGATGAAGAGGAATTATGTGCTCAGATACCCTCTTCAGAATGTCCATGACAGCACTGCCTTCCATAAGACTTTTATGCGACACGCGATTTCGCAGCAGCGGTTCGATTTTTCCATCGAAAACTCTAAGTCCGTCCGCATCGACAGTGACAGCCTGATCGTTTTTGAGCAGACCGGTTGCGTCCTCAAGACCAAGGATCGCAGGCACGCCTAATTCTCTGGCCACAGTGGCGAGATGTCCGGCCGCTGTTCCCTGTTCGGCCACGAGGGCCGCGGCCCGGCCGAGCAAAGCGGCCCACCTGGGCAGCGCCTGCCTTACAACCAGTACCGCTCCCCTGGGAAAAAGGAGGGCTTCGTTTTCTTTCCTGACTACGAAAACAGGTCCGAACCCGACCCCGGGACTTGCCGTAACACCGCCTGAAACGATCGCTTTACCGGCCGCAATATCGCATACCTCCCTCTTAACCCCGCTCTGCTGCTTCAGAGGGCGGCACTGAAGTATTACTATTTCCCCTTTTTCGTCCAGGGCCCATTCGACATCCTGGGCAACCCCGTAATGCCCTTCAATCAGGAGGGCAATTCGCGCCAGTTCCAGCGCGGTATTATCGGCAATGGAAGCCTGCGAACCCTCATCGCCGACGATTTCGAGCCGGCAAACGCCTTCGTCAGGGTAGCAGACAAATTTCTGCCGTTTTTCCGAGATGCATTTTTCCACGACTCGAAGCGGATCATCTCTCGACACAGCGAAAAGATCCGCCGCAGCGCTTCCGTCCACAACCGATTTGGGCAAGCCAAAGACCGAATGAATGAAAATCCGCTCATCGAGGACATCCAGAGGATTTCTCGAATAAATTACACCACCCGCAACCGCGTTTACCATGGACATGCACCCTACGCACATATCAATGTCTCTGTCGCGGACTCCCCTGTTCAACCGGTAGATGATCGCCTGAGGGCTGTATTTGCTTGCCGCAATTTCCTTGTATGCCTGTATGAGGTTGTCCGAGCTGACGTTCAATTCGGAGCGGTACTGTCCGGCAAAGGAGTGTCGCCCGGAATCTTCGCCAAGGGCGCTGCTGCGAAAAGAGACTTTTACCCCCCTGCCCTCCTTTTTTTCGAGTTCCGCATAGGCGCACAAAATCGCCGATTCCAGTTCGGCGGGCATACCGGCCCGTATGATGTGCTGCTGAATTTGCGCGCTCAGGGAGAATAGCTGGTCCATCTCTTCCGCCGGGAGAGATTGCGTGAGACGGTCCGTCTCCGCCTGAAGGTCACCATAGCGGAAGAATTCGCGAAAAGCCCGGGAAGTAATTACGAAACCGCCGGGTACCTTTATTCCCAGATTATTGCGGATTTCACCGAGATTTGCCATCTTGTTGCCGGTCTCGTCCGACCTTGTCTTATCAACATCTTCCAGGGAAACTATCAGCGGACCCGAGCCCGTTACCTTTTTTTCAGACAGAATTTCAGTGATCCTGCTCTGAATAGACCTGAAGCTGTCGTTAAGATCGATATACTTGGAAGGCGCAAGTTGATCCATGCACTTTACCATACGAAAAACGCTAACGGAGACCGCCGTGCAGTTAGCTCGAATAAAGGACATTCCGAAAGGCCTGTCGCCTTTTGCGGCCTCCTGAAGCTCAGACATAATCTGCAGGGCTCTGTTATTGGCGCTCAGAAGCAGCTTGAAATTATGATACCTGGTCTGGAAGGCGGTGCGGACCGCTTCAGCGTCCAACAGGGTGAGCGTCTTGCCTATTTTTCCAATTCCAAGTTTTTTAAGGAACTCTTTGATTAAAGACATACGGCGGATAGCCTAAGAAGGTCCATGCGAGTGGGGATAGCTCTATACGGCAAATCGCCACGCTCGACGAAAACCCCTGCCCTTTCAAAAAAGCAACTCTCTTAGCTAAAGGAGCCTGGTACCGCAACATTGAAGTTCGTCAACTTTATGCGCCTTGCGTATCCGCGGTCCCACCTTTTTCGTTAAGCCTTTTTCTTTTATGGGCGTCCTGTATTTTATACAACAGTTCGTCGATTTCGATCGGCTTCATCAGGTAGTCGAAGGCGCCTACATCCATTCCTTCAATGGCTGCTTCCATATCAGCATGGCCAGTCAGCATTATAACTTCAACCAGAGGGTAACTTTTCTTTATTTCGCGCAAGGTATCAAGGCCGTTCATGCCCGGCATTTTTACGTCCAGCACGACGATATCGAAGGGGGTTTCCTGCAATTGTTTCAAGGCCGCCTCCCCACTTGTGACACCGCTTACGGCGAGCTTCCTCTTCCTGAGCCTTTTGACCAGGATCTCCATAAATTCTGCTTCATCGTCCACGATCAGAACGCTCAAATTTTCCACCTGCACAGCCTCCATCAAGCCAGCGGCATGATTGGCCCGGTCAGTACCGGGTTCCCGGATAAGACACCATCACACCCGGTTATTATTGCCAATAGGTGTGCATTAATAAAGGTATTTCTTGAAAACTCCATTACACAACTTCTTGCGATGCAAAATTATTCGGAGAGAGAAAAATTTTAAAGAGATGGAAAAGAGGACTATTTCTTTCGGGCCGTGCCGGCCGGCCCGGTATCGACTGTCCGATCAGGGTAAAATGCCTTCAGCATATCGGCGATGGCTGCTTTGAGGTGATCGATATTGCCGCTCTTTTCAATGTAGACTTCCCCTTTGTTGAGACTTGAATCCCGCTCGGATTCTTCCGTGAGGAAGGTATGAATTATTACAGGCAAAGGGGGCCGGCGATTCTGGGCTTTTTCGAAGATCTTCGGGCCGTCGGTATCCGGCATTTCGAGGTCGAACACGAGCAGATCCAGGCCTTCCTCACGGTCTATCTCAGCCAGAATCCGACCCCCATCCGTGGCGACGACAACTTCGTAACCCTCAGCGGCAAGTTCACGGTGAAGAAAATCACGCACGTTCTTGTTTTTGTCCGCGACTAGTATGGTGAATATTCTCTTCATACCTAGGTCCAAGTGCTGTTAGGGTTTCAACTGAGCGTCCGCTGCGATCCTGACCAGATATACCGAACAGGGACTGTATCTGACCACCTGCCTGGCGATACTGCCGACCTTGAACCCCGAAGGGGCGCTCAATCCCAGGCTCCCAAGAACAATAAGGTCGATCTGTTCGGCTTCCGCGAAATCGATGATGGCATCGGGAACAGAAACCGATGCTGACAGAGTCTGGGAGATTTTAACGCCGACTTCTTCTTTTCTAAGGACTTCGCACGCGCAGTTGACCGCCTCATCAGCACGTTTTTGAATGACCTCCTCATAACGCTCGCGGCTATTGGGCGAGCGTTCATGGTCTGCCATACCGCCAATAGAAGACGCTACGCTGATCACATAAATGTCCGCCTGTTTGATTCTTGCGAAATCGGCGGCAATTTCCAGGGCCTTAAGAGAATGCTCCGAACCATCGACTGGTACCAGTATTCTCATTTTACCCTCCCGAACTTCCCCAGGGTAAAGCGATCGTGACAATGAGACAGGACGGCGATACTTATACTTCTTATACTTCCTGTTTTACCTTGGCCTTTGTCATGCTCAACCCGAGGCCGTCGAAAATACAGAAGATTGCGTAGCCCCACCACATGGTATAAAGAATATAAAAGAGCAGCAGGCCCGTTACCGTAAGGGCCTTATCCGATACTTTCTGAGGCTCGATGTCGTAAAAATTGAATGCCGGCTCGATGCCCTTCTTCATAACTTCCTGGATTACATCAGCTTGCTCGACCCTGTCAGTTTTCTGGAATTCCTTTGCCGTCCTCTTCAGAACTCCCCACCAGATGGACATGACCTCTCCTTCGTCCATCCCGTACTTTTGGGAGATTTCGCTGCCATTGTTGTAGTACATGGCGTTGGAGTCATCCAGAACATTACCGAGTTCCTTGGCCAGGTCGCCATTGATGGTCAGCTCCGATCCCTTTACGACCACGTTCATGTGAGCCCGCGTCAGGATCTTTGCCGCTTTGGAAGCCGCATCGGCGTTTTCCATCCTGATGGTGGTCTCGCCGTTATCCTTTCCCTGCACCTCCTTGAGGCTCTCGGTGAGTTCCGGAATAAAGTAGGATGAACCTTTGGCGAGTTTATTAAAGAGCGCATCGGAATATTCCAGCCCATTTTTCCCCTCGCCGAATACCGGGGAGAAAATCAGCACCAATACACCGATGAAGCTCAACCCCAGCAATACGCCAATAGTCATGGTTTTCTTGTGCCGTACCAACATTTCGGTATCTCCTCTATATCAGCTTATTGAGCCGCCGCCGGTTCGGGGGCAATCTCAGCCACAGTTGTCTCTTCTCTCAGGTTCGCAACGTTGCTGAAAAACTTCGAAAAAATCCAGAGCCCGAAGATGCCCACAACGACCCAGAAGAGGACATTTCCGACGAACTCGATATCGGAAGTGATCGCCTTCGGAATGTTAACTACTTCGAGTTCGACCATCTTCCTGGGAAGCGTGGCGGCACGGTTTACGAAGCCTGCCAGGATGGATACGGCGTAAAAGCCGCGGATGTGAATGCCCTTGACGACCTTGGTTGTCAGTGCGCCAACCTGGATGCCGACGAGCGAACCGATCAGCATCCCCATGGCGAGCGAGTAGAAGACGTAGCCGTAAATCGCATACTGCCCGATAGCCCCAAGACCGGCGGTGAAGATGATCTGAAGAATATCGGTGCCGACCGTCGTCATGGAGGAAACACCGAAGATATATACAAACATGGGAAAAGTTACGAATCCGCCGCCGGCGCCCATAAGCGTGGCAAGGATACCCACAACCAAGCCGCCTGCCGCGACGATGAGCCACGAAATCCTCTTGCCGCCCGGGACGAAATCCTCATCGAAAGGAATCATCGGCGGGACTTTAATCGACTGCAGTTTGACCGCGATATTGAGGGTGCCGGAAGGTCCCGAACCGTGTGCATCTCCACCGGTGGGGCCTTTGCGTAACTTCAGGAAGTCGAACAGCGCGTAGAAACCGAGGAACCCGAGAATGACGGAGTAAACGGAACTGATGAAAGCATCGCTCAGAATCGGGTTTATAAGGTAGAGCAACCTGTTCAGGTAGCCGCCAATGCACGTGCCCACTCCCGACCCCACCAGGAATGCTATCGCGAGCTTCCATGAGACGTTACCGAGTTTCCTGTGAACAGCGGTACCCATGATGGCTTTGGCGAAGATGTGAAACATGTCGGTGCCGACAGCCAGAATACCCTTCACACCAGCGGCCATAAGGGCCGGAGTGATGATGAATCCTCCGCCTGCGCCAATGCATCCGGTGATAAGCCCGGCAATAAGACCGATGGCTATCGAAATGAGGAATATGTTTGTTGAATAGAAAGCTGGGGCATAAGCTTCTTTGCCGCCCAGCAAAGGAGCTGCTTCAAGCAGAGACACCAGCAGAATGGGCGCGAGCAGCAGAAGCAATACGATAAGCTTTTTGCGGCTCTTGATGATCGACGTCGACACCTCTAAGTCCCACTGCGCATGGGCAATGGAAGAAGCCTTTAGAAATTCATACACCAGCCTTGGACCACTCATTGGGGAAAACCTCCTTTTGATAATTCCGTGGTGAAAACCACCTTAAACAAAAGCGAGCGCACATGGGCGCAAACTTATCTACAGGGTAGATTGGCAACTTGCATGCCATGAAGCGCGACGATGGTCCAAGTCAACAACATGTCGATTTAATGGGAGAATTAGAGATCGCCGGTTTGCGCGTCGCTCGGAACAATCGAAAGAAGTGTCAGTTCCTTTTACAAAGTGTAAAGGAATGAGGCATATGCCCCATAGCGTAATGGCCGCAATCAAAAGACTAAAAGCTTTTCACCGCAGAGGGCGCAGAGATCGCAGAGCAAGGCGCCAAGCACGGATGAACTTGAACCACGGATGAACACAGATATGCACGGATGAGAAAAGCAGAGAGAATTCCCACAACTCCCGTAAATACAGGCCAAATTCAGGTGAACGGTGAGCAGCGAGTAGTGAGCAGTGAACAGTGAGCGGAATCCCTCAATCCCTTAATTCCCTCAATCCCTTAATTCCTCAATCCGTTGATTCGCTTAATTCGATAATATTATACCACCGAGTGATGCGGCCGTGCAAAACGGCAACGAGAAGCGGCAACCAGAAGCGGCAAAAAGAAAAAATCGGGTGAGTAGGTGAAGGGGAGAATGGGAGAAAAGCGGGTGAGTATGTGAGTGGGGGAGTAAGAGATGGGTTCCTGCATTTTAGGAATCCCGACTGCGGGAAGCCAAAAGCAGCCCCAAGAAAGAACAATTTCGTAATTCGGATCTGATCCGTGTTAATGCCACGGGGGAGCCGGCCAGGCGCGAAATCTTCTCTCTATGTTGGTTATATCCGGCCGACTCCGATTTTGTAATTGCACTCCTGTACGCCGGGTTAATGGGTACAGATCGAGAAGTTCCCATCCCAGGGCAAGAATAATGTTAATCCTATCATTGCCCGATGCGAAAGATTTGCATTATTCAAGATGAAACCGGCTTGGGCCATTCGGCGAAGCTCACGTGATTCATCTTGTCAATTTGTCCGATCCTATGCTGCTGAATGTACAGGTTCTCCGCGAGCCTTCTGGCGGCAAGCTCCGAACTGATGGACGTCAGGGCTAAAACCACGCAGATGGCGCCAAAAACTATCCAGGCAAGCTTGGGTTGGATGTGATTCACTTCGGTCGAGGCGTTTACCAGAAGGTAGGTGGTCCAGACAAGCCCTATGATCGAACCTAAGTATGGAATGACATGAAAGAAAACGGTTATGGGGATTATTGCCGCAGTATAGGCCATGCATCTGAAGGCAAGCTCGTAAGGTTGCTGCGATCGCATGACATTCCAGATCAAAAAAAGAATTCCCGCCCCAATGAATCCGTAGGCTGCCACACAAACCGGAACGATTATTATCGAAGCCAGGGCCATCAAAAAGGATGCGTCCATACCAATCCCTAAAACACCCAGGACGGCTCGAACTATACCCGCCGCAACCCCCATCGCAACCATAAAAATGAGGGGTTCGACAAGTCCGCCGGATCTCGGCATGTCACCGTAGAACGCTTTGGGATCCTTAATAACCTTTTGAACTTTTTCGAGAAACAGCCTGTAATACCCTTGAATGTCGATTGACGTTTTGTTCCCGTCCATTTGTCCCCTTTCCGTAATGGATAATTTTGTCCGCCAACAGACCAGAAAGCCACTTCCGCCGGAATAATGCACCTTGTAAATAAGCACGCTTAGCAAACGACAGTTATACATGTGGCTGTATGCATTTCTCGTACGCAGAAGGCATTCGGGAAACGGCAAAAAGAAAAAAATGGGTGAATGGGTGAATAGGCGAAAAGCGGGTGAATAGGTGAATAGGTTAATAGGTGAATGGGTAAGAAGAGGTTGGCACCCTCTGAGATGTAAGAATTTAGGAATTCCGAATTGAGGGATTCAGGGATTAAAACCAAATGGGAATTGAGGAATTACGGATCGAGAATCTCGCAATTCCTCAATCCCTGAGGATGGTCTGTCTTCGTACCAGGCCTCGGCCACCTTCAGTCAGGACGAGCTGAGCCGAATAATCCGTAACGCAAACAGCCCGGCCTGTTCCAATTTGCTCAGCTTTTTCCCCATCACTCATCATCTACTGCCAGAACCTCCCGGAGCTTGGCGGCCAGGTCCTGCATCGTGAAGGGCTTCTGGATGAAGTTGACGCCCGCGTCCAGCACCCCGTGGTGAGCGATGACGTTGGCCGTATATCCCGACATGAAAAGGCGCCTGAGGTTCGGGTACAGGGCCAAAAGGTTTTTGGCCAGGTCACGGCCATTCATCTCGGGCATGACCACATCAGTCATGACCAGATGGATTTCACCGGGGCACGCCCGGGCCAAGCGAATGGCCTCACCAGGCGTGCCCGCGGCCAACACGGTGTAACCCTGGCACTCCAGCATCATCGTGGTCATACTCAGGATCGCCGGTTCGTCTTCCACAAGCAGGATGGTCTCGTGGCCCCGGCCAGCCGGTTTCGGCGAACCTTCCTTCAACATCTGCTCGCTCTTGCCTTTGTGCCGGGGAAGGTAGACCTTGAATGTCGTCCCCAGGTCTACCTCGCTGAACACGTCGATGAAGCCGTCGTTCTGCTTGACTACGCCGTAGACCGTGGCCAGCCCCAGGCCCGTACCTTCGCCAACTCCCTTCGTGGTGAAAAAGGGCTCGAAGAGTCTATCCTGAGTTTCCTTGTCAATGCCGCATCCGTCATCGCTTACGGCCAGCATCACGTACTCGCCGGGTACATACCCCACGTGCCCTGCGCAGTAGCCATCATCGAAAGTAACGTTTTTCGTTTCGATAGTGAGTTTGCCAACCCCCGCTATGGCGTCTCGCGCATTGACGCACAGGTTGGCCAGGATCTGATCGATCTGCGACGGGTCCACCTTGACCTGCCACACTCCCGCCCCTGGCCGCCAGGCGAGATCGATGTCCTCGCCGATCAGGCGCCGCAGCATCTTGAGAATCCCTTCAATGGTCTCGTTTAGGTCAAGCACTTTGGGCGCGACAGTCTGCTTGCGGGCAAAGGCCAGCAGTTGCCGGGTCAGGTTGGCGGAACGTTCGGCGGCTTTCCTGATCTCCTGCAGGTTGGTAAAGAGCGGCTGGGCCGGGTCCATCCGGTCCAGGGCCATCTCCGCATGGCCGAGGATAATCCCCAGCATGTTGTTGAAATCGTGGGCCACACCGCCCGCCAGTCTTCCCACCGATTCCATCTTTTGAGCCTGCCGTAACTGGACCTCGACACGGGATCGATCCTCTTCCATTTGCTTGCGCTCGGAAATATCCTGACAGTAGGCAAAGGAAAGTTGGTCAGGGGTCATGACGGCACGCAACGAAACCCAGATTAGTTGTTCGTTCCGTTTCTTCACCCGGCGCTCGGTTTCCACATGACCCAATGCCAGAAGAGTGGCGAAATCGCTCCGAACCTCCTCACTATCCTCCTGAGGATGGAGATCCATGAAGTTCATGTCCCTCAGAGTAGCGGCGTCATAGCCAAGAAGGTCTATGGCAGCAGGATTGAAATCCATCAACCGGCCTTGTCGATCCGCTACGAAAATAGCCATTGGCGCCGATTCGATGTATGAGCGAAATTTGGCCTCACTCTCTTCCAAGGCCCTCTCCGCCCTCTTGCGCTCGGTGATGTCCCTGCACAACGTAAGAATCTTCATCCCTTCGGAGGTTGTAAGGACAGTGGCGTTTATCTCGATGGAGGTACACTTCCCCCCGTTGTCTATGTAGTCGATCTCGAGATTATGGACGCTCCCCTGCTCTACGCATTTCTTAATCTCTTCAGCATTTCTTGCAAGGTCGTAGGGCGCAGTCCATTCGGTTACCTTCCGCCCGCGAATCTCCTCCAAGACCCCATGTCCAGTGAGCCGGACGTATTCCTTGTTTGCGTCTAAAACCATTCCCTCCGAATCCACGATCACATACCCGGTTCCGGTTGTCTCCACGAGTGCCCGGTATTTCACTTCGCTCTCTCTTAGGCCCTCCGCGGCCTTTTCCCACTCCACGAGCATCCTGTTAGCCGATTCTCCCAGGAGTTGGAATTCACGCGAGAAGATCTGTTCGGTGTCAATGGGCTTTCCACCGCTTTCCGCGTCCTTGAAAAAGTGAAGAAAAAGATCGAGCTGCCGTTTGAAGTAGTGAGAAAGACGGAAGCATATGGACAGTGCTATCACCAGTATTACGGCCAGAGTAAAGCCAAGGCGATACAAGTCTTTTCGCATCCCCCTTTTAGCCGCGGCATCCATGGCTGTAATGACAGGCTCAATTTCGTCCGTATAGACCCCTGCCCCGACCATCCAGCGCCATTGAGGAAATCCCTTCACAAAGGAGATCTTCGGGCGGATTTCTTTTGAAGAGGGTTTCTCCCAGTGATACCGGATAAAATCTCCCTCTGCCGTTTCAGCCGCTCCGCGCTCCTCCTGGATCACCTTCACGCCATTGGGATCAGTCATATCCCACATATTCTTCCCAATAAGCGCCGGTTGAGTGCCGTTCATCACGGTCACGCCGTCGTAGTTGACTACGAAGACATATCCCTCCTTACCGAACCGAATCTTGCCTATTCGGTCAAGAACCTCCTGCTGGATGTCCTTTTCCACATCATCCAGGTATTCACCGGTGCCGATAAAACAATCGAACGGAGCGAAATACTTGACGAAGGCAATCTTGCGGAAATTCACGCCCTGGGCGTTCGGTTTGGTCCAGGTATACTGGTAGTAGCCTTCGCCATCCCTGCGAACAAGCTCGATCATGTCGCGTATGACGAATGCGCCACCCGTGTCCCGGATGTCCAGCATAGATTGCCCTTCCAACTCGGGATGATCAGCAAAGAGGATCTCCACACCATCGAGACCGGTTGCAAAGTAGTACCCGCGGCCATGATTGAAGTTGATAGGACGAAGCGCACCCAGGATGGTATTCCGTATTTCCTGCTCGCTTGCTCTACCTTGATTCACCTGGTAGAGATTGGTCGCGACAGCAAAAGCTTCATAGGTTCGGTCCTTAAGATTATTCCTTAGCCGCTCCTCTGCATTCGCCCAGTTGTATTGGATAAAATCCACGACCCGTTCCACTTCGCTTTTGATCTGTTGCTGCTGGCCAGCAACGTATTCCTCGCGAAGATGCCGAGCCTCTGTTTCGAAACGCTGGTAATCACGCGATATCACGTAGTATCCGATCCCAGACACGATGAAGATTACCGACACGGCAAATCCGCTATACAGAAGCCATACCGCACTGCGCTTTTTCAGAATATTTCTCACACTCACCTCATATCCGAGATAATGCAGCATTCACTTTGTGGCCGCAGTCAGTTTCGCTCATTTTATACTACAGGCGTCGAAAAGAGAATCGCAGGGGGCCCAGCTTATTGCCTGGCGCCAGAGTGAAATGGAACTGCCGGACTACTTTGCTACTTCGCATCAGCCACAGCAAAGATCACTATTAAAATATCCCATACTTCTCCGGATTCAGGTAATCGGTGAAATATCAACGCCGTTCCATCGTTTAGGTCGGCAAGAAACAGGTGAGACGTGACAAAAAAGACAAGTTGTCTCGTCGTAGAATGATCACAGTCTGAGTCGTGAAAGCGCATGGACCGGCCATATCGGCATTTGCTCTTGCCTGTCGTGATTAGGATATATGATAATTGAACAAGCTTACTGGGTGTTCCAGGAGCCTTTTAGAGCCGAGTCCAACCGAAATGCGATTCGGATGCATAGCGCGCATGGTGACGCAATATTGCGGACGGAGCGAACCGGCTATGTCCTTTGGCCACTTTGCAGGAAAGCACATGACATATAAAACCTACGAAAATGCGGAAGAAATCAGGATATGCCAGGGAGATATCGATTACCGGGGTATCGTCGAGCATATCAATGACGGCGTGGTCATTATCAAGGAAGGAAAAATCGTTTTTGCGAACAATGCATTCTACGGAATCTCACGCAAAGCGCCGGAGCAGGTCATCGATTCGGAATTTTCGGATTTTATATCCCCTGCGGACCGCTACAATGTAATCAAATACTGCAACGAGCGGCTTTTCACCGAGGGATTGCCCGATACCATCGAATTCGTCATGTCCAGAATGGATGGAGAGGCGATAATCGAGATGAAGGTAAACATCGTGGAATGCGGGGGCGGTCCGGCAATACTCGGTGCATTGACGGACATCTCTGAGAGGCGAAAGACCAGGCTCGACCTGCAAAAGATGAAAGACCGGCTCGAGAGCATAATCCACTCCATGCATGAGGTCGTGGTTTCGCTTTCCGTCAAGGACCACTCCATTATTGCCATTAACCCCGCTGCTGAGGCACTGTACGGGATTCCCCTCCGGGAGTTCACCAGCGGACAGATTCATATTGTGGATTTCGTACATCCCGATGATGTGGAGAGAGTTAATCAATTCTATCTGAATCTGCCCGAAGCCGAATTCGACGAAATGGAGTACAGGGTCGTCAGCAACGACAAACGAATCAAATGGGTCCTGGATGAGGGCCATGTCGTATATTCACATAAGGGCGCCATACGAAGAATCGACCATGTCATCAGAGATATTACCGACGAGAAGAAAGTGAGCGACGCTCTCAGGCGGAGCGAAGCCAAATACAGGAATTTCTTCGACTCTACCAGCGATATGGCATTCACACTTACTCCGAAGGGCCGTTTCATCGACATTAACGATGCCGGATTAAAGCTTCTCGGCTTCGAAAACAAAGAGGAGGCGCTCCGATCCAATGTGGAAGATTTCTATGTAGATATCTCGGAAAGGACCAATCTCGTTGAGGAGATCTACGAAAAAGGCCATGTCGAAGGCAAGCAGGTAAGGTTCAGGAACAAGGCTGGAGAACTCATCGAGGTGGCCGTCACGGCACACGCCAAGGTCGACGACTCCGGGCAACTGCTTTACCACGAAGGTATCGTACACAACATCACAAAAGCGCTGGAAGACCAGCGGAACAAGGTCCTGCGCAATGCGGCGGGCAGCATGTGCCATTACCTCAATACGCACCTCATGCACCTGCTGAACTCCAAAGAAGGCGTGCAGGAACTAATGGCATCAATGGATATTCTCATAAATAATTTGTCTCAAGGAGAAGATTTTCATGAGACCGTACGGAGGATGAATGACGAAATGAAGGACATGCGCTATTTCTTTGAGGGAATAAGCAAGGCATATGAAAGGATCTCAGAAGTAACAAAGGCCTTCAACAAGGCTTTCCACTACAAAGAGGAATCCTACGTAAACAGCACAATCCTTGATATTTTCAGCGCATGCGGATACGAATGTGAAGATAAGTAACATCAACGGAGGATCACTGTTGTCCCGGTTCAGGACGAACTCGCTGACAGAAGGAGAGGCTGTCATCGGATGCCTCGCTCCCGCGCGGACAAGTCTGCCATGCTGATCTTTCAAGCGTACCATAGCACCGCAAAGAAGTGGCATGTAGTGCCGGCAAGAACAAAGAAGTGCCATACGAAATGAGCGTAGCGCACGCGCTTCGCCGCATAAAACACAACACCGGTTGTGTATGCCATACCGCCCCCCATGAGCCACCAGATTCCTGATAATGGCATTCGACACCATAGCGGTCGAATTGCTATGAGGATCAGCCATCCCATAGCCAGGTATAATCCGGTGGATAGATAGGGATGCCGGACGCCTCCCATGGCCTTCGCCGCCACGCCGAATATTGCAAGGCCCCATACCAGGGCCAGTAATGTCCATCCCCAGGGACCGCGAAGCACACCGAGCGTAAATGGAGTGTATGTGCCGGCGATGAGGACAAAAATCGCCCCGTGGTCAAGCTCCTGAAAGACGGCTTTTGCCTTACCATCCGGAAAGGAATGGTACAACGTGGATGCCAGGTACATCAGGACCATCGCCCCGGCAAAAACGCCGGAGCCGACGATGGCCGATGCGCTGCCCTTATGAACAGCCGAGATCATGAGAAAGGGCGCCGAAACGAGCGCAGCTATAACTCCGATGCCATGACTGATGCCGTTTGCGATTTCCTCTCCGGGCGACTGGGGACGTTCTAATTTCGCAGGCATCTCACACCTTATTCGAAATCCTCAAGGCCTATTCGCCGGATTCAAAGTTTTCAATAAATTGCGATATTTGAACTCCCAGATAGATGCACTGAATGCCTTCGAGACAGGCCTCGGCATCTTTTTTCTCAAGGTGAGTTGTCAATTCATGTTTTCCTTTAACCAACTTGATAATCCAAGCGTCTTTGCCCGGGTCAAAACTTAATGACAGTGAAAGATCGTGCTTTACGATCTCGGGGTACATTTTCCTAAGTCTGGAATCTAACATTTCCGGGTTTACATTCATGGCGTTTTCCTCCTTTTTGACAAGATAAGACATTACCGGCGCAGAAGCATGAAGGAAGAAAAACAGAGGCAGGAAGCAAAAATCGCGAATGAGCCGTTTGCCCCCCTACCCCGTTCCCTGTTCCCTACTACTATTAATGCCGCAACTTGGCTGCTAACAGATTCCAAACCGCATTTTCGGGCCGGATTCCGCACGAAAAGACGTCTTGAACAATCAATGAGAAGAAAAAGATTTGCTGCAATCCTTTTCGAACCAAGATGGAGACCTTTGGGATCTCGGGGGTATCCTTTGAGAATCAAGACCGGCTTAAACCGGTCTTTTCGATAGAAAAAACAGCGTGTTAAGCCATGGAGGATGGGGGAATTTAGTAATTTCTTGAACAGATGCAGTTACTTGTCTTGGTCCGCCCTAATTGACGACATTTGGCGCCCCTATTTGCCATTTGACAGATAAAATGGTTTTTGAATGTATTGCGTGAAGCACAGGAGGGCAATTGACTCATGAAATCATCTGCTACGGTCAATAGCGTTACGAACCTCGCCAAGAAGGTGCACTGGAGTGACGGGTTTATGGATGATTTTTACGTTGCCGTCATCAGCCGGAAGATCGAAAAGGTCCGAAGCGCTATATCCGGTGAACACCAGTACCGGCAATTTCGGGTTTGTCGACCGCACACGTTCGTACACCTCCCGGCCGCTTTTCTTTGGCATCATGGCGTCGACAAGAAGCAGAGATATCCCATCGGTATAGTTCTCAAACAGCTCAATGGCTTCTTCGCCGTCCTCTGAGGTAATGACTTCATAACCGGCCTTACGAAGGATCTCAGCCGACAGATCTCGTAACAGGGCTTCGTCTTCGGCAATAAGTACCGTTTCGAGTCCACGCGATAAGCTGCCTTCTTCCCTGCCGGCGACTTCGTCACGTGCAATTTCAGCGAGGGCTTCGTCACACATCGGCAACAGGACCCTGAATTCTGATCCTCTTCCGGGTTCGCTTTTCACATCCACATAGCCATTATGTTGACTGACGATGCCGTAGACAGTTGAGAGCCCGAGGCCGGTCCCTTTACCCACCTCTTTTGTGGTGAAGAAGGGTTCGAATATGTGCTTGAGCGTCTCTTTGTCCATGCCGCAACCATGGTCTTTCACACTCATGAGAACGAAACGCCCGGGGGCGACACCAGAAAAATGATCATGTCCCGACGGGCCAACCACCAGGTCTTTCGTCTCAATTACTATTTCGCCTCCATTCGGCATTGCATCACGCGCATTGACGCAAAGATTCATCAAGACCTGCTCGATCTGCTGAGGGTCGGCTCGAACAATGCCGTGGCTGCTTGGGATAAGCTGGAGCGTGATATGCTCGCCTATTAGACGTTCGATCATTTTCAGCAGGTTTTCCGTGACACTTTTCAGATCGATGTTTCTCGGTTTGAGCGTTTGCCGGCGGCCAAAGGCCAGCAATTGGGAAGCGAGACTCGCCGCCCTTTCGGCCGCAGTCTGAATCTGGCTGAGATTGTGCGTGAGCGTGTGGTCATGCTGACACTTTGGCATGGACAGTATCGCGTAACCAAGGATAGCCTGAAGAAGGTTGTTGAAATCGTGGGCGACACCTCCTGCAAGTTGCCCGAGAGCCGAAAGTTTCTCGCTCTGGTTGATCTTTAGTTGAGCTTCCTGAAGTTGTGATTCCTGGATCTGAACGGTCCTGCTCAGGTTGGTGGCAGCGTCTCGAGCCTGTTTGAGCAACCTTGCATTCTCTACCGCATAGCCCATCTGGCCAAGGAGAACCGCCAAAAATTGCTGGTCATGGCCGTGGAATGTACCACCGGTAGCCTTATCGCTCAACGACAGTACTCCGATAGTCGCCATCTTTGTTTTAAGAGGCATGATCAGAAAAGACTTCGTCGAATAACGATCCCAGTTGTTAAGGTGCATGGTGAGGGGGCATTTCTCGATATCTTCAACCAGCAGGGGCCTCCCAGACTCGATTACCTTTCTGGACATGGCGCCTGCCGCTGAAACAGGCTCCCCCGACTCAGGAGTCCATCCTTCGAATGCGACCAGGTCCACCCCGGCTCCATCCTCGCGAACCAGTGCAATAGAGCCGATGCGCGCATGTGTTGAGGCCATGGCCTTCCTCAGCACCAGTCTTAGCAGTTCCGTGATGTCGGGGACATGCGCAGTGATCTCTGTAATTTCAGCAAGTGTGGCGAACTGTTGGATAAGATTCTCCAGTTGCGCCGCATTTTCCCTAAAGTCAACGGTCAGACGGTTAAGGGCGTTTATGATAGAAGCCATTTCTTTGAGTTGCGAAACTTCTCCCACCGTAGCGACATCGACGGCCTCACCCGTCGATACTTTTTCGAGGCTGCCCAGCACATTTTTCATGCCCCACAAGATCCGCCAAAGAAGAAAGTAACCCATGCTGGCGGCCATCAACAGGCAAATAAGAATTTCAGTTTTTTGCCTGTCGAGGTGTTCCTTGAAAAGAAAAAGGATCACCAGGCTGGGAAGGATAATCAGCAATCCCATTGCCTGGACGGCTATGCGGAACATGCTCAAGCCCCGAGCCTGATCGCTCTTCAGCTTCATTAGATTACCCCTTGAAATATTTGACGTGCAGTTCAGTCGAGTTAAATTCACTTATGCCGCATTCCGAACAAGATTCCTTTTAACCGGTGCCAATAACTCGACCGCGGCACTCCTCCCATTCTTCAGCGCCGGGATATCCGGGCTGATCGGCGTATCGTGCACTTTCTACCCGCCAATCGCAAAGCGGTAACATGCAAGAACAGGGCTAACAAGCCGGCGACTGACAGCATCAGTTTGATATTGTCCATAGCCGGCGCCCTCGATTTGTGGATAGCCTCAAAATGAACCGAAAAGAGAATTTTTCAACAGTCAGCGATTTGCAAGCCATCCAGCTATTAAGGCTCATAAACATAAAAACTAAAATATCTTGCCGGGAAATGTCAGTATTGCTGAAGAGTGATTCGGAAGAGGAGGAAAATATCTTTAAGAATTTGTGAAGTTAAAAGACATCACGTCAATAGATTTGGACTCTACCGGCACATCATGGATGCGCCGATCAAGACGAGCGGAAGCTGAATGCATTTTGACTTGAGTATCGTTCAGGGAAGAGAAAGTGACTGACGCTCTCAGGCAGAGCGAAGCCAAATACAGGAATTTCTTCGACTCCACCAGCGATATGGCATTCATACTTACTCCGAAGGGCTGTTTCATCGACATTAACGATGCTGGATTAAAGCTTCTCGGCTTCGAAAACAAAGAGGAGGCGCTCCGATCCAATGTGGAAGATTTCTATGTAGATATCTCGGAAAGGACCAAGCTCGTTGAGGAGATCTACGAAAAAGGCCACGTCGAAGGCAAGCAGGTAAGGTTCAGGAACAAGGGCGGAGACCTCGTCGAGGTGGCCGTCACGGCACACGCCAAGGTCGACGACTCCGGGCAATTGCTTTACCACGAAGGCATCGTACACAACATCACTAAAGCTCTGGAAGACGAGGGGAACAAGGTCCTGCGCAATGCGGCGGGCAGCCTGTGCCATTACCTCAATACGTATCTCATGTACCTGCTGAACTCCAAGGAAGGCGTGCAGGAACTAATGGCATCTGATAGAGGTTCTCATAAATAATTTGTCTCAAGGAAAAGATTTTCATGAGACCGTACGGTGGATGAATGACGAAATGAAGGACATGCGCTATTTCTTTGAGGGAATAAGCAACGCATATGAAAGAATCTCGGAGGTGACCAAAGCCTTCAACAAGGCTTTCCACTACAAAGAGGAATCCTATGTAAACAGCACAATCCTTGATATTTTCAGCGCATGTGGGTACGAAAGTGAAGATAAGTGACATCAAGGGTAAACGTAAGTGGTTGTTAATTATTTAGAAATAGAGGTATGAGGTTGGCGAGCGCTTATGTTGGCCACGACTTCATCTGACGGCGGCATCCTTTGCATTGAGGCAGATAGCTCTGTCCGTCCCTGATGGACTGTTCTGGCAGCAATGGCGCTATTCATATAGCCACGGGAGGCGGAGTTTGAACGGATTTGCAATATACTCATACTTCTTGCGGACTTCCATTCGAGTTAACTTGAGAAGTTTGGCCTTCCTTTCTATGATCTCATTGTTAATTGGCTCTCTTGGATCTATACCCATCAATGGTGGTGCGTTTACTTCATCGATAGCACTTAACAATGATAGATAATCTTTTTCCAACCTCATTAGCTTTGCCAAACCCTCAACTGCGTTACGGCGGACCCCTTCATCTTCGTGTTCCAAATGCAGACTAAACGATAAGCGGGCTTTATCATCGAGAGAATGTGCTAGTGCAACCCCAGCAAAACGCAGAGCGTCAGATGGCTGCCCAAAATCAGAGCAGAATCTAATAAGACCATCGACTTGCTGACCCTCTGGTCTCCACTGGCTATCCTTCCGCCATCCGCCAGAAAGCCAACATAAGGCCCATGCAGCTGCCAACGAGAGGTGTGGCTCTTTTCCCAATAATCCGAACAAAGAATTTATAAACATCTGGTTCAGTTCATCTGCGCTTTTGTTCTCCAGTCTCTCCGAATATGCCAGATGCATCAAAGTGAGCATGGATTCGATTAGAACAGGCTCATCCTCACTCGACAGAGATCTTGAAAGCCTTTCCAACAATTCTTCAAAGTCAAGTGGATCTTGAGGTGTCTTATATGCGCATGCCTCAGAACACATTTCTGCATAGCCATTAGAACCCGGTGCAGCTTTAAGGAATCCCTCAATCAAAATTTTACATAATACAGTGCCCCAGATAGATTTTGAAACTTCTTTAAGAGCAGCGCCTAAGGCCGTGTTAAATCGAAGGGGCCCCTCCCAAGTTCGTGATGAGAAACTCTTCAATACCTCAAAAGCTACATCTTCAGAGACATTGGGTTCATCGGAGAGACACAGAGTGGCCATCACTGAGCGTCCGTACTCCACATCTTCGGATTCATCGGGCCCGGGTCTCAGTATAGCTAACATCGCATCATCTACATCATCATCATTGCAGCAGGCCAAACAAAGGCGAAGAGGCTCACGCCAATTTTCCGATGTTACCTTCTCGTCAGACCCAGTTTTTTCCAGTACTCCAGCAAGAGGGGCAACTCGCTCTGCCAGCCGAATCCCTTTCTCATGCCCCGGAAAACGGCCATCTCTTAGCGCAAGACCAGCCAGATACTCCTGGAATGTTAGGTGCCGAAACTCATAGACAGGGGTCTCGCGCCCATCAGAGCGGATAAAGCCTGCTTTAATGAGTATGCTAGAGCGTCTCTCCAATAGATCTATAAATTCACTAGAAGAACGCTTCTCAATTTCTCGAAGACGCGTGCGGTAGTTCCCCCGCATTTCCTCAATCAATTCGATAACGGTAGCTCTTGCGAGCCTTTGTACGCCTTTTTGACACATAGCATATGCCACATATTCTAGCTGCGGAATCGCTTCGTCCCAATCAAGGCGCTCATCGATATCACCCCGCCAGTTCAACAAAACCTGAATGGCTTCCCTATATAATTCCACGCGACGCTGAGGTAGGCGGCCGATTTTGCGATGAACAAGCGCTAGTGTTGTCAGTAACATCGGGTTGCCAGCCAACCGCTCTACACGTTCATTTGAATGGATGTTTGCGGTCAAATCCTTTCGAGTAAGTTCCCGCCGCTGCTCCGGTTCAGTAGCATGCACCCATCGCTCAGCGAATTCATCCATTTCACCTGGCGTCAAATCAGAGATCACACCATGCCGAAAGCCTCGCCCCATCCTGAAAGGCATTTCCTGGTAGCCAACGATCCGAGATGTTATCAGCATTCGCGTCTCACCATAGATCGCAGCAAGAGTCTCAATTCTGCGACAGAAACGAGCGCGCATCATTGGGTTTTGGATTTCATCGAGGCCATCTATCATTAGTATGGCCGAACCTTCTTCCATCCGTTTTCTAAAAAGCGCAAGCACAGCTCCCACAATTGAGGGGGGGAGATCATGAAGACCAACAGTATTGTGAAGCATGTCATTAATGCTTAAACAATGGGCATTCTCAGGTAATTCACGGCACCTGATTAGAAACGGCAGGTAATCAGCTTTGGGCAATGTAGCAGCATCGGGCAATTGAGCCAGATCAGGGTCGTCTTTTAGGCGTAGCAGAAAAGCGGTGACAAACCAGCGCATAAGTGTCGTCTTACCGCTGCCCGGGTCAGCGAGTATCACGAGACGTCTATCGCTCTCCAGCATCGAACCCACGGGCAACCGGTTATCTTCGGTATTTTTGCTCTGGGCCTGTTCATGATAGCGCCCAGCCACCAGCAATCTACGCTTTTCGCGGTCTTTTTCCAATTCTGAGAGAGATTCAGAATCTTGAGTAGCAATTTCTTGGCGCAGAATGTTTTCTGCCTCAACACGTAGAGGAATATACAGTTGCCTCAAAACGAAGTTTTGCATTGCAAGGTGGCGGTCGTCTTCAGGCAGGCCTGCTAGATCGATAATGTCACAAGTTTTTAGTGCAGCCTCCCGATAACGATTCTGAGCCTCATTGAGTCGCTCGGAGTCATAATCGCCATCATTTTCGCGCATCCGGCGCAAGATCTCATCCTGGCCTTCTTTAATGGCCCTCAGACCAAGATGATGTCGCCAGTGCGCGAGTTTGCCATCACCGAAAACAACATTATCCACAATAATGAAAAAATCTCTACGGAAAGTCTCAATATGTTCCGCCTTAACCCCTGTTCGCGCCATGACTTCCGCCATTCGTTCCTGAAGACGCTTCATGGCAGCCTCAGCTTCCGAGAGATCCCAGTAAATAAGCCAGTCCGCAAGGTCCTTTCTGAACATTGGGTCAGCCAAAAGTTGAAACAGGGCACGCTCGGGGGGGGCACTGATTTTCAGTCGATCCATAGTTTTTGAGATTTGGATGCCTATTTGATCCAAGTGTTCAGCGAGAGATTTGCGGTTTTCGATAGCGTATAAGTCGCTAGTGTGCTTATTGATTATCTTTTCAAGACGTTCTTGCCTGCCGCGGGTGATTGCATCCATGCGCAGGTTTGCAGCGAGGCTGATCAAGTAAGCCAAGAGATTGCTAATAATCTGTTCCATCGGGACGCCTCTTCTATTGGGATGTTCTAACAAAATCAAGCGCCTGATATCACGCAAATCGGAAGCCGCAATTCACAGCGGAGTTGGACAAGATCGATTAGAAGTTCAGCATAAATATCTGTCACACCGGTGAAGGCAATTGCGAATTGGGTATTTGAATAAATACAATACCTTTGCGATATCCTGTTGTCAAATGAAAGAACGACGATGAATGAACTTACACATCCCAGCTATGAATTATCTGCCTGATTTTGCAGAACATTGTGAAGTAAATCCGATATCTCTTTGAATGCCTCAGGTTTGTTCAAAAGGATTCGTTTTGTCAGCGCAATCCCGTGGCCAATTTTGTCATATGCACATCGAGTCTCAGAGAAGTCGTTGAAAAGGTCAGACAAGATTTTTGCCCCATTGACGTTTGCTTCCCAGTTTTCGTCATTTGAGCCGTGTTGACTCAGCCAGTCACTCACCTCTTCCTTAGTGATTGGGCTTTCGCGGAAACCTTCGATATTCGACATAACCTCACTGATCGACTGTGGATCAAGGAGGTAGTTTTCGTACATTTTCCTTGGGAGGAAGTGCACCGCGCCCTTGCTTTGTCGCTCAATGTCATGGATCAGTGTTTCGCTTCTGCCTTCCCGATCAAAGATAAAGCCCACTGCAGGAGGAATTATTCCCTTGCCTCCACTCAAGCGTCTGTAAATATCGAGGATAGTCCTGGAGTGCTTCCCTTCGAAATCGCCAGTTGAAACTACCCCAAGGATCTTGACTCCCCAAGTGGGTGGCGGGTCAGGCTGAGATGATAGTATCAGAGGAAGACACTCTTCTTCGGTTCGCCCTTCAACCCACAGTATATAGTCAGCGCCAAAAACATCTGACAGTCTTGTTCCTACTTCCGAAAAAGTTAGTTCCAGTTCCTGTCGCTCATTCAGATCAATGGCCTCAACGCTACTCTCGGAATTCTCCTTACGAACCAACAATATAGCTTGAGGCTCAGCAGAGGAGATGACCATTGGCGAATGCGTAGCAATAATGTACTGGTGTTGGGGGAACCATCGTTTCAAGACATCTATAAGCTTTCGCACCGCTCCTGGGTGGAGAAAGCTCTGCGGTTCATCTATAATTATGACCTTGGGATAATTTGCGGTGAGCACAACATACAGAATAGCCAGAACCTGGCTGACCCCAGTGCCGCTCTCTGATAGGGGAATCGCAAGGTCAGTTCGTTCCGATTGCGGATCAACACTCCAGACCGAGGTGCACGCGAGACCGTTGTCTGCAGGTGCTACAGTTACCTGCTTAATCTGGGGGAAGACAATACTCACGAATCTGTTGTATTTGGCGAACGCACTCGGATTACCCTGAAGTATATTAAGTACCTGAGCCAAATTCCGTGCGTCAGGACTCAAAGTCGGGTCTGGGCTGTACCCAGACTCCCCTATATTTAATCTTTCAGCTTTTAAAGCAAATATCCTATTTCGCAAAGGAACTGCTAAGTTTGTCGGGAAGCTGTTAATTGGGTTATGCCCGCTCTCGATCCCCTGTGTTAAACGTGTCAACTGCCCTGTAGGGCTTACTCTAAAACGCACGAAAGTGCTAACATTTGGCGGTATAGGCTCGAGGGAGCTGAGATAAGCAGGAACAAAATCTCCGGGTCGAAACGTTACAGTAATCATATGTGGCGTGTTAGAAAATGCTTGATGAAAGCGACGCAACTCACCTTCTACATCCGCATTGGGAATTGGCACAATTATGTCCGCTTCAGGCCGCAACAACTCAACAATTTCGTCGGTGCTAAGCGAAAACGTTAATTCAGCATGAGATTTAGCATTGGACGGAGGTCTGCCTTGAGTCGGCATTGTAGCTTCACTTAGGTGCGGTTTGTCACTGAAATGACAACTCAGAGCTTCAACTAGTGCTGTTTTGCCAACATCATTTCTACCGATGATTATGTTGAACCCAGACTTGAATTTTATGTCGGACAGAGAATGGAAGCTTTTGTAGTTAGTTATATTCGCCCTTTCAATTTGCATTAATATTTTCCTTATGGATCTGAATGAATCGGTCTCAGCAGACTAAGCAATCTCTTTTCAGCCTCGAATGCCGGCAGCTTCGCTGCAATATCAGGATGCCGAGCGACGCTCACGGAGTTTTTGAGCACGGTCCCAAAACCAGGATTCCCGAGGGAAAGCCGGTTCAAAAACCATATGCAGAGTTGTCTCTCGAAAAATCCTTGGAAGTGAACCCTACATTGAATCTTACGTCCGTGTAGACATACCTTTCGAAGAGCAGGCCTTTGTCGTCGTAAAAGGCCGTATCCACCGGCAGCATGAGTTCCTTGTCCACGTGCAGGACCATGCGGGATGCGTAGTACTTTCGTTCGCCGCGCGGGACCGATCGGGCCTCCAAAACAATGCCGGACCTATTTTTGAATTGCTCCTCACCGAATCGAATGATTTCGAGTGTATCATTTGCCACAGCCGTTTGGATATCTTTATGCAGCCCATCGAGTAAATGACCAAAACCAATCTCGGTGATCGGATGCCGATTGCCTTCCATGGCAGTCGAACTTTTCGGATACAATGAAAGGCTTACAAACCCGAAAACGCCGCCCTCGTGTGCGATCAATTTGTTGTCATTTTCGCCTTCCACATAAAGAACCTCTCTTTTCTGATGTGGACCTTTGATCCATTTCATGTAGACCTTCAGAGGCTTTTTGAACTTCAAAAGGATCGTTTCCTCAGGCAGGAGTTCCCCATCGACTCTTTCCTGCTTTTGCAAAACGGCAGTATAGTCCTCAATACCGGCGTAGCTCGACTCCATTTGAGCCAACAAAGTCAGTACGGCCCGGCCCTGATCGTTTTCAGGAAAAGGATGCGCCTGTGGTGCCCCGCAAAGAAGCCCCGTGAGAACGATTATAGGCAGGATAGCGGTTGAAGATCTCACCTTGTCGACCCTCTGCAGGCGGCTTCGACGGTAGTTGGTCATAGTGTCTCAGTCGCGATGTAAAGGTTGGTCATCGGAGAAGCGATGGGTTGCGCTTCGCTCCACCCATCCTACGTAAGTCTCATATGTCCGAACAATCCACGGGTTGACGGCCCCTGACCAACCCTGCGCACAATAGAGAGAGCGTAGAGGTCGTAGGATGGGTGGAGCGGAGCGCAACCCATCGCTCCCGGAATCAGCAAATCATTCCCCAAAGTCGCCATTTAAAACGTCTTTGCCGCCCCCCCAGTGCTGCACGTAAACCCCGCGCCGCACATACTCGTGAAATGTTGAGTGCGGCCAATCGGACACACGCGACACCAGCCCATGTTTTACAGGGTTGAAATGGATATAGTCCAGGTGGTGCCGCAAGTCATCATCATCGTGGATAGTATGCTCCCAAAATCTGCGCTGCCATATCCCGCGCTCACCTTTCATTTCTCGGCTGGCTGTAACACGTTCACCCAAAGGAAGCGCTCGTGAAAAGCCAGCCTTGATACGCCTCAAGCGGTTAGAATAATCCGAATCCTCTTGAGGTAATCGCCATATTACGTGCAGATGATCGGGAAGTACAACAAGGGCAAGGTTGATGAAGGGCGCGCGTTGATGCTCATCGCGAAATGCGGCCTTCAGGTGTTGAACGTGTTGCACCAATAAATCAAGATGCCTTTGGGCAATGGCCACGGTGAAGAAATATGTACCACCAGCCAGGCGGGTTCGACGATAGTTGGTCATAGTGTCTCAGTCGAGAAGTAAGAGTTGGCCATCCGAAAAGCGATGGGTTGCGCTTCGCTCCACCCATCCTACGGCTCCACCCATCCTACGACTACTCACTCAGAGTCATTCGATAACTCCAAAAACCCTGTGGCCCGCTTCGAGGGGCTAGGGTCGATCTTTAGAGAACGCGGAGGAAAGCGAGAGCTTGTTTAACTTCATTCTTCACTTATCGCCGAGGTCTCGAAGCGTATCCGGTGTTTTTCTATTTTGGCTATAAGGGTCGGGCGGGAGAGGCCCAACATCTTTGCGGCGCGGGACCTGTTTCCGCCGTTGAGGTTTAGCGCTTCGGTGATGAGCATGGCGGAAAACTGATCCATTGCCGAATCGAAAGTACCAGCGCCTTCCTGCGAAGTTAAATATTGACGCAGCCACGCGCGGATAGACTCTTCGGGCAAATCGGGCTTTTGATCCGGTACGATTCCGCTTACCCGCGCGAAGTCCTCCCTGGAGACGGGACCGCCTCGGTTGAAGATCAGAGCCTTCTGGACGGCATTTGCGAGTTCGCGCACATGACCCGGCCAGGAGTGTCCACGAAGAATCTCCAGGGCCTCATCCGTAATTCCCGGGTCCGGGAGCCCCATTTTTTTCGAGTAGCGCCTGATAAAGTATTCGCAAAGAAGCGGGATATCGCCTTCTCGCTCCCGCAAAGGAGGAAGCGAAATAGTGACGACCTTTAGCCTGTAGTAGAGATCTTCCCTGAATTTGCCTTCCGACAGGGCTGTTTCGAGATTGCGATTGGTTGCAGCGATTATGCGCACGTCGACCGGAATCGGTTCGCGGCCGCCGAGCCGTTCGATGCTTCTTTCCTGAAGCAGGCGCAGGATTTTCGCCTGGATCGGGAACGGCATGTCTCCGATTTCGTCGAGAAAGACCGTTCCACCGTGAGCCTGCTCGATGCGCCCTACCCTTCTGTTTACGGCGCCGGTGAATGCGCCCTTTTCGTAGCCGAACAGCTCACTCTCCAGGAGCGTCTCCGGGATCGCGACGCAGTTGATAACAAGGAAAGGCTTATCGGACCTGGCGCTGTGTTGATAGAGGGCCCGGGCCACAAGTTCCTTGCCCGTGCCCGATTCACCCCGGATAAGGACCGTAGCGTCTGTGGAAGCTACTCTTCCGATCGCTTTATAGACTTCCTGCATGACCCGGCTGCGTCCGATAATGGCTTCACCGGACTCGGTTTCGGGGATAACGTCGAGTTCGACGCGCGAGCGCATGAACCGGCCGGCTTCCACGGCCTTTTCGATGAGCGCGAGCATCTCGGGTATGTTAAATGGTTTGAGTATATAGTCGAACGCGCCCATCTGGGTCGCTTCTATCGCAGTTTCAGTCGTCCCGAACGCAGTCATTATGATGACCGGCAAAAGCGGTTCGAACTCGCGGATTGCCTTGAAAGTCCGGAGTCCGTCCATACCGGGGAGCCGAACATCCATTATTACGAGGTCAAATTGACCGGCCCTTAGAAGAGGCAGCGCCGCCTCGCCACTGGAAGCCGTTTTGATTTGGTGGCCCTCCTGCGAGAGCAGCTTATCGAAACTCTGCCGCAGGTGATGGTCGTCATCAACTATTAGGATCTCAGCCAAGCTCCCTCCTCCTGACATGGGAGAGTGATCGTGAAAGTCGTGCCTTTATTCGGGCGGCATTTAACACTGAGGAAGCCTTTGTGGTCTTCGATAATACGGGCCGCTATGCTCAGACCAAGGCCAGTTCCTTCCGGTTTTGTCGTGTAAAAAGGCTCAAAGATTCTAGCTCTTACCGCTTCAGGAATGCCCGGTCCGGTGTCGCTGACTCGAATCACCACCACCCTGCCCACCGGCTCCGTTTTCCCTTCTTCTTCGCTTATCACGATGCGTCCCCCATCGCCCATCGCCTCGCACGCATTCGCTATCAGATTTACCAGCACTTCTTTTAACTGCTCGGGGTCACAATCAACCCGGGGCAGTTTGCGATCTCTCTTCAGTTCGACAGTTACGCCATAAGACTCGATTCTATAACGGAGAAGCTGTACAGCCATATCGACAACCTCCGACGGGCTGGCCTTTTGAATCTTAAGTTTCGGCGGCCTCGAGAATTCGAGAAAATTCCTGACTATTGTATCAATATTGCTGATCTCTTCGGAAATGACTTCGAAGTCTTCTTTCTCCGCTGCCGAGAGCGAGAGCGTCCGCTCCAAGGTAAACAGGCGCATCTTTACAGAAGTGAGCGGATTGCGGACACTGTGGGCAATGCCGGCGGCGAGTTTTCCAATCTGAGCCAGTTTTTCGGACTGAAGCAGATGTTCCCGGCTCTGCTCAAGTTCAATGCGGGTGATATCAATGCTTTCGACCAGCCCTTGAATTTTTGCCCCGAGCGCCTTGACCTCGTCGGGTTCGTCGAGCGAGCCGCTTTCGTCACGGCCGGCGGTCAGGGCCAGGAGCCGAATCGGCACGAGGACCCTGTTCAGGAGCAATACGGCAAGCGCAATCCCCAGACCGATGGCAGAAATCATGGCTATGGATGCGGCCGTATCAAAAAAGTCGACCTTCAACCTGATGTCCTCTGAAAGTGAAGCAACCCTCTCGTACTGTGCCTGTTTGAACTGCTCGCAGAGGTCCCGGATAGCGAAAAACGGGCTGCGGTAATCCTTGTGCAGTGCGTATCCCTCTTCCCTTTTCCCATCCCTGTAGAGTTCGATGATACGTTCGCGCTGATTGCTATACCGGATGTATTTTGACTCTATTTCGTTGAGTATTTCCCGGTCGCGGTCGGAGTCTGCAAATTCGCGGGTTTTTTTCAGCCAATGTTCGAATTCGAACCTGTGCTGATCGAGCTGGGTGAGCCATTCACTATTACCGTCAATATAGAAATAGCTCAGCAGCCCCCTCTGCATTGCAAGAGAGCTTTCCATCTCCTGGCTCGCATTGAGCGCAGCAACCCTTGATGCAATGACCGAAGAAACGGCCCTGTTCATCCTGTGCACCATCCAGATCGTGGTTGAACCGCCCAGCAGCGCGATAGCCACAAGTGCGCAGACAGCGAACATTATTTTAGATCGGAGGCTGAAATGTTTTAGCATTTAAGGGCCTTTGAAAAGCGGGTGAGTAGGTGAATGGGTGAATAGGTGAATGGGTGAATGGGAGAAAAGCGGGCGAGTGGGTGAATGGGTGAAGGGGTGAAATCCACTAACCTGCTCCTGGTAAAAAGTTCTTGCCCACTCACCTATTAACCTGCTCACTGATTTACCTGTTAATGTTTTCACCTGCTCACCAATTCACCCACTCACCCTTTTTTTCTTGATTGAATTAGTTTTGTGAGCATCGACCCCACCTTTTTGCATCGCAGTTCAATTGGCGGGACAAGTTCCGCTGTGATGAGACCAACCTCCATGGCTATTAGGAGTTGTGTGACAAGTTCGCTCAAGGAACCTTTGGCTATGTGGAGAAACCGGAGGAACTCGGCATCCGAGCGTCTTTCGTACCCTTCACAAATATTGCTCGGAATAGAGACTGCGGCACGTTGCATCTGGTCTTTGAGTCCAAAATCACGTGAGATCCTTTCAGAAGACGTCACCCTGTAGATCTCAACTGCCAGGGCCTTTGCCTCTTGCCAAACTCTTAGTTCTTTGAAGCTCTGGTAGCCCATGCATTCTCCTAAAGGCAGGTGAGTGGGTGAATAGGTGAATGGGTGATTGGCAAAAACTCACTCATACCCGTCATCCCCAGCATCGATGGTCTTCTTCCGTTCACCGATTCACCCATTGACCCAGCTATTGACGTTTTTTCCCCACTCACCCATTCACCCGCCTTTTGCTTACCTATTCATCTTCTCCGCCCTCGCCGGGAAAAGCATCAGGGCGCCGTCGTAGCTGGCTGAGATCCGGGACACGAGGTCCTTTGCCCAGAATGCCCCCAGTCCAGCCAATCCCCTGGTGGCCATCGCAATCATATCCGCCTGTCTCTCATTGGCGGCGCCGATGACGGCAGGTTCGGCGTCACCGCGTTCGACGCTTCCGCTCGCCTCGATATTCCGGGCGAGCAGAGATTCAAGCTGTTCTTTCATCCGCCCGATTGTTTGTTCCGTTTCAAGATCGAGTAGAAGACGGGTGGCGCTGGGGACAAGGCGCCCTACGGGAACCTCCTCCGGCGTGGCGCTGCCGGCAGTCGGCACCACATACAAGAGGTGAAGTTTCGCCGCGAATATCAAGGCCAGTTCCGAACAGGCAGTATAGACGGGATCGCTGTGCGACGTGCTGTCCATAAGAGCGATTATGCTGCGGTTGGAAAGATCGGGAGCGCGCCCGTATTCATCGGTCTTTATGAGGATTACGGGTGTGCGTCCGTGCGTAAGCACTTGTTCGGCATTGGTTCCGAACACCAGTCTTTTGAACCCGCCGCTCCCATGCGTGCACAGGACAATGAGGTCCTGTTCCAGTTCTTCGGCATGCTCGGCGATGCACCTGGGCACATCGCCCTGCGGGACCTCGTGCACATGCATCGAAACATTCACCCCCCAGCCCTTGATTCTTTCGGCTATCAGCGCCAAATACCGTTCGGCGCCCGTGACGTCCTGGAGGTGAGTATCGCCATGTATACTGCTCGGGGGGTGTTTCTCGATCACGTGAAGCAGTTTCACCGCACAGTGAATCCGTTCTGCGAGCTTCCTCACAACGGGGAGAACCGATTCGGCGAGTTTCGATCCGTCGAGAGGGACGAGCAAATTCGAAAACATAGACCCTCCTCTTACTCCGGATACCGCAGATGTCATCCGGCTGCAAGACTGTAGAGCAGGTATGAATTCAGCGCTAAAATCAGAAGGCCGGCAAGGCCGGCAAGAAACGTCGTGAACGGCCTGTTCACCAGCGGTCCCATGATTTTTCCGTTCGCCGTAAAAAGAACCAGCGGGATCACCGCAAAGGGAAGCCCAAAGCTGAGCACGACCTGGCTGAGAACGAGGGTCCTCGTCGGGTCAAATCCGGCGTAGAGAACGACGAGTGAGGGCAGCACAGTAACAAGGCGCCTGATCCAAAGCGGGATTTTGAAGTGAATGAACCCCTGCATGACCACCTGCCCGGACATCGTACCCACCGCCGAAGAAGAGAGGCCGGCGGCAATCAGTGCAATTGCGAAAATATAGCCGGCGGAAGAACCCAAAATCGGGGAAAGCGTCCTGTAAGCTTCCTCGAGCGTTCCTATCTCGCGCAATCCCTGAGCGTAAAAGGTCGATGCGGCCATTATCAGCATGGCAGCATTCACAGCCCCGGCGATCGACATCGCTATTGCCACGTCCATGACTTCATAGTGGAACAGCCTTTTCAGCTTGTCCGCATCCTTCACAATAATTCGCCCCTGGGTCAAGGCTGAATGAAGGAAGATGACATGGGGCATGACTGTCGCACCCAAAATGCCGGCGGCAAGCAAAACTCCTTCACTGCTTCCGAAGCGCGGGAAAAGAGAGGAGACGATCTGCGCCGGATCAGGTTTGACCAGGAATATTTCAACCAGATAACCTGCCGCCACAATCCCGATCATCACGGAAATTACGGCCTCGATAGCCCGAAAACCGTATCGTTGCAGGCCAATGACCAGAAAGGTGGCAACAGCAGTCAGCAACCCGGCATAGACGAGAGGGATGCCAAATAACAGGTAAAGTCCGACCGCGGTCCCCACGAATTCGGCAAGGTCCGTTGCGATAGCTACGATTTCAAGTATAACCCACATTACCCAGACAAGAGGGCGTGGAAAATGGTCCCTGCACAGTTCCGCCAGATTCAGGCCGGTGGCGATGCCAAGCTTCGCTGAAAGGATTTGAACCAGCATCGCCATCAAATTGCTGACGATTATAACCCAGAGAAGAGTGTAGCCCAGTTGTGCCCCGCCCTGGATATTTGTGGCGAAGTTTCCGGGATCTATGTATGCGACGGCGGCGATGAAAGCGGGACCAAGGAAAGGAAAAAGCCTTTTGTACCAGGGGACGGTTTCTTGGGACAGTACCCTCGCAGCCGCCGAAATCGTACCGGAGTCAAAAGAGCGAGGTTTGTTTTCGGGTCCATCCGGCAAAAGAGTACCTCCAATATTTTTCACGCGAAGCCGCGAAGACGCGAAGACACGAGAAAGAAGGGAGAAGGAGGAGAACAGCGCGAGCGAGCAGCGGCCTGAAGCCCCCTTTTCATGAAGAAGGGAGCTTATTGTTAAGTCAGTTGATCAGGCAGCCGCCCGGAACATTTTTCTTTATGTAACCCCTTCGGGGTAATCTTTTTCGGGGTGCCTATTACCCAGGGTGGCGCCGGAGGCTGACCCCGGGCTGAATTATTTAGCCCCGTCGGGGCATCAAACCATTCCGACAACTGCTGATTTACCTAAACGGCCCTCCATCCATCCGTGTTCATGCACAGTCCTGCTCCACACATTCCTGTACGAAGCCGTTGAGTATTCCCAGCCTCGTCATGGCGGCGAATGCCACGTCATATTCCTCCCGAGTCACCTTCCTGTCAAGTGGTGGAGTGCAGGGCCCTTTATGAGCAGGGAAGTACTGGTTCATAAGACTTACCCAGACCTGCCGGCCCATCCGCCGGGCCAGGAATGAGAAGCACTCGCCGGACCCGGAGAGGTCTTCCGGCAGTACCATGTGGCGCACCACCATCCCCTTCACGGCGATCCCGTCCGCATCGGTTCGCAGCGGTCCGGTCTGCCTCCACATCTCGATAAGGGCCTCCCGGTTGCAACTGACGTAATCGGCGGCCCCGGAGTATTTTAGCGCTATTTCAGAATCGGCGTATTTAATATCAGGCAGGTAAACATCTATGATTCCTTCGAGCAGCCTGAGGGTCTCGATAGATTCATAGCCGCTCGAGTTATAGACGAGTGGAATTCGAAGACCCCGGCGCGCGGCCGATAGAAGAGCGCGAACGACAGCGGGCATCTGGTGAGTCGAGGTAACCAGATTTATGTTGTGCGCCCCTTTGCTCTGGAGTTCGAGCATCCCGGACGCAAGATCGTCTACGCTCATCTCGCGGCCCACCCCAAGTTGGCTGATCGGATAGTTCTGGCAAAATATACACCTCAGAGTACAACCGGAAAAAAATATCGTGCCGGAGCCGCGGGTCCCTGAAATCGGGGGTTCTTCCCAGGAATGCAGATTTATCGAGGCTACCCGGGGGAGACTCCCAATCCCGCAATATCCCAACTTTGCGCTTTTCCGGTCAACACCACAGGCGCGGGGGCAAAGATCGCACCGGCCAAGCCTGGCATCCAGGGCTTGCGCCCTGCGTAAAAGCTCGCCGGTGTCGAAAAGCTCTAAATAGCTTCCAACACTTCGGGCGCCCACAGCAGAAGATTCAGCCGCCTTCCGAAGGCCGGAGGCCACTTTGGCAGGCGGACTCACTGCCTCAGCCTCCGAAACGCTCGACCCATTTCTCGCCATCCCAGATACCCATAATCCTGCCGGAGTTTGAAACGTCGTAGCCTCCCATGGAGGTCACTATCCGGCGAAATGAGTCCGAAGCAATGATATCCAGCACCGTCTGCATCTTGAAGTCCGACAATGCGCTTTCCGAGATCACGAGGTCGTAGCGTTCCAGGCCGATCGGAATGAAACCCAGGTCAAGCGCCTTTGCCGAAGAGTAGATCGCCATTCCGGCGTCAGCCCGGCCGCTCAAGATGTTTACTGCAACGCTCATATGCGTGAATTCTTCCTGGTCATAGCCGTTGATCTGCCCTTCCGGAAGTCCGCGCTGCTGGAGACAATAGTCAAAGAGCACCCGGGTCCCCGAACCGCCCTGCCGGTTTACAAAGACAACATCGGGCCGCATAAGGTCTTCTATTCCACCTATTGCTTTCGGGTTCCCCTTGCCGACAAGCAGCCCCTGCTCCCGCATGGCAAGCTGGACGAGCCGCACCGGAGTCCCTTTGAGATAGCGTTCAACATAGGAGAAGTTGTATTCTCCGGTCTGCGTATCCAGCAGATGCGACCCTGCAAAATGGGCCTGCCTGCGCCTGAGCGCCATGAGTCCTCCGAGGCTGCCCACATTGCTCGATGAGAGGTGTATCCTGCTGTCCCGGCCCTTCAATTCGTTTGCTATCAGGTCGATCGTGTTATCGTGGCTTCCGATCATGATGAGCGTATAATCGAGCTGGTCCCCGGGCCGAAGGAGTCTCACCTCGACCTCGGCCCCCTCGTCGATGCCTTCCTGCTCCTGGGGAATCTGCAGGATTGCGTCCGCGCGCGTAAGTGAAGTGATTATGCCCGCCCCTCTCTGGATCGGCATTGCAACCAGTCTGTCATCGACCCTGCCGAGGATCATGCGCGCAAATTCCTCCAGGCCGAGTTTGGAAGGCAATTTTCGGCCAAGGATGGCCGAAACGGTTGGAAAAGCAGGGCTTGGGCTCCCCAGAAGAGAATAGAGAAGAGGTCTTACGAACTGTTCGAAAGCCATTACCGCCGACACGGGGTATCCCGGGATTCCTACGACAGGCTTACCTTTCACCATCCCGAGGATAACCGGTTTTCCCGGCATCATGGCAACACCGTGTACAAGCACTTCCCCGAGTTCCTCGATAATCGCAGCCGTGTAGTCTTGCGAGCCGGCCGAAGACCCGGCGTTTATCAAAACGACGTCCGCCGAAGACTCAACCCCTTCCCGCAGGGCCTCCTTCAGAGAGTCGTATTCGTCGGCTACCACGCCGCCCAGGACCGGCACCCCGCCGCATTCCTCGACCATTCCGGCAAGAATGGCGCCGTTAAACTCGACGATTTCACCTGGCTTTGCTTCAGCCGCTCTGTCGGCCGGAATGATCTCGCTGCCGGTGGGCTGGATAAAAACCTGCGGTCTGGCAAAAACGCGTACAGTCAAAATGCCTGCCGCCAGCAGCGATCCGACATCTGCAGGCCGCAAAACATGCTGCTGAGGCAAAAGCAACTCACCCGCCACGATGTCTTCACCCACTTTGCGTACGTGTTGCCAGGGGAATGCTGCAGACCGGATCTCTATTTCCGAATGCGAAACGCTCTCGACATGCTCGATCATAATGACAGCGTCGGCGCCGTCGGGAAGCGGATCGCCTGTATCGACCGGGTGAGCGCTTTGTCCGACTCTGAGGCGAATGGGTGTGGTGTCGCTCGCGCCGTATGTGTCTGCGGCGTGGACAGCATAGCCGTCCATTGCAGCCCCGTGATAGTGCGGAACCGAGCGCAGGGAGGTTATCGGCCCTGAAGTTACGCGCCTAAGGCCTGAGACCGCCTGGACCTGCTCTTCCGCAGCCCTGAGAGTACCGGTACGGTCCTTCCAGATTTCCCTGGCCTGCTGCAGGGTTTTCATCTTGAGATAGATATTTCGCTTCGGTTTTTCCATCGGCGGTCTGTTTTCTCCACAAAAAGCCAGCGGGTCATCTGACACACATTAGACTATACGACCCGTTTGAAGCCGAACCGGTTAAAAAACTCGCCTCGAAAGCGCCTGGCGCAAGTCAGGTTCACTTCGGAGATATGGACTTGTTCGAGTTGGTCCAACTCAACCTGGACCCAGTTTTCCAGGCTATCCAGCCCCCTGGCCCAACGATTGAAATCGTCCTTGACAAGCATTCTGGGAGGCTGGAGCGTGAAGCTGCCTCCCCCATGCTGGTGAACGCGCTTTTCACCGAACAGGGCATTGTAATCGGCAGTATTGACTCCAACGACCGGCACGAAATTATCGAAGGCCCGCACAAGGCAGCCCGTTTTCCAGTGGCCGCGCAGGACCGGAAACGCGCTGGGGTTGAAAACGATATCGACCCCCAGGTCGGCAAGGTTCCTGCCCGCTTCAGGCTGCCCCCAGAAATCTATGCAAACCGGAACGCCGATCTTTCCGAAATCGGTTGTAAATGCACGGAATACTCCATCTCCCGAAGAGATCCCAAGCCTCTCCTTCTCCAGCGCCCCCACATTGAACTTGCGCTGCCTGCCGACCACCCTTCCCGCCCGGCTGAAAATGGTAGCGGTATTATACCGAATGCCGCCCTCTTCTTCGGCTATGCCCGCAATGAGGTAGCTGTTAAATTTGCGGGCCGCCGAACCCAGCTCCCGTTCGCCGAGGAAAGGGAAATATTCCGGGAAACAGATAACGTCCAGCTCTTCTCCCTGGCATTTTTCCATCAGTTGCAGGGCGTGTCCTATATTGCGCGGATCGTCGAAGGACGGGTACGGCTTGGGCTGAATAATGGCTATTCGTATGTTGTCTTTCATAAATACCTTTTAACCTCGCGGAGCGTGGAGATTGACATTGCTGTGGGCCAAGGTTTCTTAATACTCACCTTTCCGGCATGGCCACAGCCAAAAGGCTAAGACCAAAGCCTCGCACCCGCACTCGTGACGATGTGCTTCGCTATAGCCAGAGAGGAAGTAGCAGCCGGAGAAGGCGCGTTCAGCACGTGAATCATTTTTTCTGTCTGCTGGATGACGAAATCGTCCAGCAGTTTTCCGTCATTGCCCAGTGCCTGGGCACGCACCCCTGCGCCACCGGGTTCAAGATCATCTTTGGAAATAGACGGCAACAGATCCTGGAGCGCACGGGCGAAAAGGGATTTGGAAAATGAACGCATCATTTCGCCCATCCCTGTTTTCCAGTATCTGGAGACAAGGCGCCAAAAACCAGCATAGCCAAGAGTCTCCAACAGTTCAAGGGGAGCAATCTGCGTTCTGCCGTATCCCTCCCGGGCAAAGGCAAGGACGGCGTTGGGACCGGCTTCGATTCTCCCATCGATCATTCGCGTAAAATGCACCCCAAGAAAGGGGAACCTTGGGTCTGGCACCGGATAAATAAGATTTTTGACAAGGAATGCACGCCCTGGTTTTATCCGGTAGTATTCTCCCCGGAAAGGAACGATCCGGCAGGGGGGACACAGGCCGGAGGACTTGGCGACACGATCGGAATAAAGCCCGGCGCAATTTATAAGGACCCGGCTTTTGAATACACCCCGGCCTGTTTCAATCCGCAGTGTTTTCGCATCCAGGTCTTTTACCCTCTTGACTTTGGCTCCGAGGAAAAGTTCCCCGCCCTTTTTGCAAAAGACATCAGCATACGCTTCGGCAACCTTTCTGAAGTCCACAATGCCGGCGCCCGGAACAAGCATTCCCCGGATACACTGCGCATAGGGTTCAAACTCTTTTACCTCCTCCGGAGTGAGCATCTGCAGGCCGATAACGCCGTTTTCACTGCCGCGCCGATACAGTTCGGCAAGGGCAGGCAGTTCATCTTCCCGGGTCGCTATGACCACCTTGCCGCAGATATCATGCTCGACATTGTGCTCCCTGCAGAACCGAACGAGTTCATCGCGGCCGGAGATACACAGACGAGACTTCAGGGAGCCGGGCCGGTAGTAGAGCCCGGAATGGATGACGCCGCTGTTGTGTCCTGTCTGGTGAGAGGCGATCATGGTCTCCTTCTCCAAAACCGCCACCCTGAGTCCGGGAAACTCTTCCAACAGAGTCATTGCCGTTGCAAGGCCGATTATTCCCGCCCCTGTAATTGCAACATCAAATGAAGTATTCATGCGGACCTTTCAGTTGTTGGAATCGTTTGCGAAACTGCGCTGTAAATACCAGTGCAGAGCTGCCCGGCGGAGCACAGAGACCTGACCGGCCGCAAATATAGTGGGGCCTATCACCCTTCAAAGTAAATACTGTGCTTCTGAAGCCCGGGAGTATACCAGATTCCGGTTTGGACATCGACCCCTACAGATTCGAACCAAGGATAAGGAGCGCAGCGCGCTGGATGGCCACGGATAACGGATAAAAGTGACCTATGTGGGTACTTGTACACGGGTCTTTAGTTGCGGCTATACTCAAACTTCGTTTCCGCATTACGGCGCCGTAAGCTGAACCACGCTGGCCCGTTGGCTCCTGTGGTCAAGCACCGTGAGCATTACCTTCTTTTCGGGAGGCGTTAAGCTTAAAACCTCGCCGAAATCATCAGGCCCGGCAAGGTCTTTCTGGTTTATCTGGAGAATAATGTCTCCGGGCTCGACTCCGGCTTTCCCAAAAGCCCCCTTTGTCTCAACCCGGCTCACCATGACTCCGCTGGTATCAAGGCCATATTTTTTCGCGTCCTTTTGTCCTACGGGCTTTACCTCGATACCGAACCGGTCAGCCACAGATGAGAGAAGCGCCTTGCCATGTTCCAGATCGCTGGATACTTTTATCGTGACGTCCAGGGATTTGCCATTTCGAAGTATGGACAATGCAATCGTTTCCCCGATAGGGGCGGTCGCGACTTCGTTCCGGAACTCATCCGGGTTGTTAACCGGTTTGCCCTGGTAGGCCAAAATTACGTCTCCCTGTCTTATCCCCGCCTTCCCTGCGGGTCCACCTTTCAAAACGTTTGCCACCAGGGCTCCCTTTGTGTCGCTCACTCCAAACGAACTCGCCAGCTCTGGGGTAAGATTCTGAATCGTCAAGCCGAGCCATCCCCGTTCGACTTTTCCGCTCGCTATCAACTGCGTGGACACACGGAGCGCCATGTTGCCGGGGATCGCAAAACCGATTCCCTCAAACCCGCCGGACTCTGACACGATAGCCGCATTGACTCCTATCACCTCACCGTTGAGGTTGAGAAGCGGCCCTCCGCTATTTCCGGGATTGATGGCCGCGTCAGTCTGGATAAAATCCTGGTAGCTGCTGGGGTCGGTAATGCCTCTCCTGTGCTTTGCGCTGATAATCCCCTGCGTGACAGTCTGGTCAAGCCCCTGCGGATGACCGATCGCAACGACCCACTGCCCTACGTTGATTTTGTCTGAATCGCCGAAGACCGCGAAAGGAAAACTCTCTTTATCCAAAATTTGAATGACACCCAGGTCAGTTTTGGCGTCAATGCCGATGACCTTGACCGATTTACCGGTATAAGACCGACCGTCGGACAGAACGACGGTCATCTTTGTGGCGCCGTTCACCACATGGCTGTTAGTCAGAATATGCCCCTTGGCGTCAATAATAATCCCGCTCCCAAGACCGGTTATCTCCCGTTCGAATTTTTTCGGCATCTTTGGATTTCCGAAAAAGTACTGGAAAAACGGGTCGTTTTGAAACGGCAGCAGTGGATTTGTAACCGTCTGTTTCTCGGTTACCTCGATATGAACGACGGAGGGAATAGCTTTTTTCGCCACATCTTCAATCGCCGTTACCAAATTCACATCGTAGTTGGCTGATTTCGCGGGCATCGCCCAGGCGATTAAAACGACGGCTGCCATTAACGAAAGCAGCCGGCACGATTTTGAATGACCTTTAAACTTCATAGCTCGAAACACCTCCTTGAATTAAAACCTCACGATATCTCAGGATAAAGTCCAGTGGCAAAAGTTTGTCAATTAACGATAACTATCTCCCGGACTCCTCGCCACGAGCTTTTGTATATAAGGAAGAAAAACGTCTGTTATCCGGATGCTTTGTGGCTGCAGGGGCATATCAACCAAGTCGAGGAAGTATTTTTTTCCCGGTCATTTCCTTCTTCTGTGAGATGATTATAATACAGCCGCTCACTGTGGCTTAGAAATGGCTTTGAAATTTCTCAATTCCAGAATCGGGGAGGTTTATTCCAATGGCTGAAAAGACTCACAGAGTTGAACAGTGTCAGTGCGAAAAGTGCGGGAATGAAGCGGAAATGACTATCACCTGCCAGATGGTGGAAGTTCAAGCGCCCTCCGGCGAGGTTAAACAAAAACAGCGTGAAACCCGCACATGCAAAGTATGCGGAAACGAAGCGGACATGATCATCGACTTCGATTAGCGGCAAGGGCCCCGGCTCGAGAAGCGTCGAGATTTCGGCTGCAGTCCCACTGCCCGCTCAGAAACTTGCATAGCCCTCTCCGGAGTTTGGAACTCGCAGGAATTACTCCGGTTGGCATTGACACAAAGGCTTCGTCGGGGTATAGTCCAAAAACATTGTCGCGGGGTGGAGCAGTCAGGTAGCTCGTCGGGCTCATAACCCGAAGGTCCTTGGTTCAAATCCAAGCCCCGCTACCAGGAAAAGTCAGGGACTTAGACAAAATCTAAGTCCCTTTTTCTTTTTCACGTTTTTCGCTATCCCCATCACTACCGCCCCTTTTGCTGGTCTGTGCACTTCCCCTGCGCGCCATCCAATAGGGTGGTTCGGGAAGACGAGGCAATCAAACGCGGGATGGTGGTGTGTCCTGAAACTGTCAAACAGGTATAAACGGCATTTCACTTGCGTTTTATTTTAGATATCGCATGATATAGGAAACTTTGTGTTCCAAGAGCTTTTCCGGGTGGAATCCGGAGGAGAACGGAACGCAGCATTCGTGGGTGATTGAGTTGACGCAATATTAGACTTGAAAGGAAGCACTATAACACTATGCTGGAATTCTTGCCTGGCCCGCTCCAAGGTTTTATCATGTTTGCCGCGCTGGCCGTCAATACCATCTTCTGCTCGCTGCTGGTCTACATGGTGGCGCTGGTCAAGCTGCTTATTCCAATCCACAGTTGCCGTATTGCCTGTGGTAAACTGGCCAACGCAATAGCTCAGGGCTGGGTCGGGTTCAATAGTCTAGGATTGAAACTGGCTAAGAAGATCCGTTGGGATGTCCAAGGCATCGATGCGCTGCAGCCCGATGCATGGTATCTATTGGTGGCCAATCACCAGTCAATGGTTGATATTGTCGTCTTGCAGAACATCTTCCACCGCAAGATCCCGCCTCTGAAGTTTTTCCTCAAGAAAGAGTTGATTTGGGTGCCGTTCCTTGGAATCGTCTGGTGGGCCCTGGATTTTCCTTTTATGAAGCGAACGTCGTCTGCCCGCAAGGACATGGAAACTGCCCGCAACGCCTGTGACAAATTCACATTGCTCCCTGTGACCATAATGAACTTCGTAGAAGGAACGCGTTTCACCACGGCAAAGCATGATAACGAGAATTCGCCGTTTACATACCTGCTGAAACCTAAGCCCGGCGCAATGGCTGTTGTGCTTTGCACTTTAGGTCAGCGGCTTCACTCCATACTGGATGTGACGATCGTATATCCGAAAGGAACTCCCGGGTTGTGGACATTTTTGTGCAGCAACTCCGTGGAAATCAAAGTGCGGGTAAAACAGATACCCGTCACCCCGGAGTTGCTCGGAGATTATTTTACAGACCGGGCATACCGCCGGCGGTTCAAGGATTGGCTCGATAAGCTCTGGGGTGGAAAAGACAAACTCATTGGAACACTGTTCCCCCTGCCTGTACACAAATCCGGCGGCGACGATTGATTCCGTCTGCCGACGCCTATCGGGTGGATTCATTCATCGGCCCGATTTTTCCGTTCTGTTTACTGCCAGTTACCGATCAAGATGAAAGGCGCCCAAAAGTACGGATGGGCATAGGGCAACCTGGCAGATATGGCACTTCGAGATTGGTCATCCGCCGATTCCCTGCCATAGAGCAGTGACAGTTGAGCTTGACGGAGAGCCTCGATTTTTGACAGTCTCCGATCTTCACGCAGACGATAAAACCGCTGCATCAACTGTTTTGTGCTTTCGTCGGCTACCGGCCACAATGTAGCGACGACGGCCTTTGCTCCCTGACGTTGCGCCAATACGCCAAAGCCTTCGACTTCCTTTCCGTCTCCACCGGTGCTGCCGGCGGCTGTGTCGCAGGCCGAAAGCGTCAACAATTCCACTCCGCTGAACACGTTGGGCAAAGTTTTGATCTGGGCCAGTGAAAGGTGGCTTCCGTCCCCTAACAGCAGGAACGAAGAGGTCTCGTTGCCCGGCTGGAAAGAAAAATGGCTGGCAATGTGGACGACGGGGTAGCGTTGCCGCAAAGCAGTGAGCATGCTCTCAGCGGTAAAGGCAGTGTCAAGTTTGATCGTCCCGGGCAGAACTCCGCCGGTGTTGGTCCCGCCTTCTTCTCGAATAATCCCGCTCAGTTCATCCTCAACAGAGGTCAGTGGAGGAAATCCTTCATGGGCCTTCGTTACGCCCAACCCCAGGCCCTTCCATCGTGAACTTGGCCGATCTTTCAGGCGCGCCTGGCTGGCCGGGGTGAAAATCACATTTCGAAAGTTCTCAACCAGGTATTTGTCTCCATCATGCAGAGCAGACACGGGCAGGTAGCGCAGCAGCCCGTCGAGAGACCACATGATGGTGTCAGCTCGGGCATTGCGCAGCTTTTGCTCGACGGGACCGATAAGAATCCGGTATAGCTCCTGCGCCATGGGAACGGGATCAAGCTCGTTCCTTAATATCTGCCGGAAGTCGAGCACCATGCGATCGAGGTCCGCGGCATCAATGGGATACTCACCGGCGGTTTCGGTGTCAGGTGTGATGAGGATCACCCGATACTTCTTTTCGCCCACCAAGGTGTAGATGGCAACCACACCGGGCCCCAAATCCCGCAGGTCTTCCATAAGTCCCTGGGTTTCGCGCAGTTGGAATTCTGTTTCCCTTGCCTTTGGTGAGTTGCCGAGCTCGTTCGACAGGACATCGAGAAACTTCTCAAAAGCTTTGCGTGCGACGGTTAGATCTTCGTCAAGTTTAGCGAGTCGTTGTTCTTCATCGGCCGTGCGGGAGGTCTTGCCGAGAAGAGAGCCGCGCTCGGCTCCAAGCGCGGTCACGCGGTCGCCGATTTCGGAATACCGCTTTTCCCAGGCCGCTTCATCGAGCGTCAAATTCGCCCGGCCTTGCAGAGAGTCGGCTTCTTTCGCATCACGGCGAATGAAATCGAAGTACTCTTCCTGTTTCAGAAGGTCCAAAACCTGTTGAGCTTCCGATAGGCGTTCTTCTACAATGAGCAGGTCGGCAAGTTTCCTGTAGGTATCTTCTTTAGACTTGAGGAAAAGTCCTTCCGATTCTTTCGTCAGCTTGCCGCGAATCTCCTGCCAGATGTTGACTGAGAGCTTGCCGTAAAAAATGGCCAGCCGCGGCTTGTGAAGTGCATTATAGGCAAACATCAGGGACGTGAAAGTGCTGCCGATATCCGGGAGACGGCCGTGCATCTGTCGCAGAAGGGCCAGCCCCTGCTCAAGGTAACCGGCTGCCTGCTCGTAGCGGCCCAGGAAAAAAGTGGCTACTCCCAGACCTCTTATGGCATAGAACTCATTGAATTCCTCATGCAACTCCCGGCTGAGCGCTAATGCCTTTTCGAAATACTCTATCGAGCGTTCGTAGTTTTTCAGAGAATAATAGGCCGCACCAAGACCGTTAAGGCCCGTGGCTTCGTTTGCGCGATTTTTTCTGTCTTGGGCGCTCGTCAGCATTTGCTGGAAAAAGGAAACGATTTTCTCGGAATCCTTCTGGGCATAAGCGACAGCACCCAGGCCGGTCAGGCTGATCTCCTCCTGAGCCCGGTCCTGAAGCCTGCGGGCAATCGAAAGCGCCTGCTGGTAGTTCTCGCCTGCTTTATCGAGACGGTTAAGACTGGAATAAGACTTGCCCAAATGATTGAGGGTCCTGGCTTCCTGCAAGCCGTCCTGCGCTGTTCGCGCGATCTGCAGCGCCTGTTCGTAGTATTCGATAGCCTTGTCATACTGGTCAACGTCGTCGTAAAGCGTGCCCAGTCCATCGAGAATGTTTGCCTGGCTGGATAGGTCCTGGAGGTCGCGCGCAATAGCCAGGGCCTGTTCATAGGATTCACGGGCATTATCGTACCGATGGTCGGCCTGGTAGTTTACTCCAAGATTGTTAAGGCTTGTGGCTTCACAGAGACGGTCCTCTGCGTCCCGCGCAGCCGTGAGCGCCTGCCCATCGAAGGAAATGGCCCAGCTATACTGCTTGAGCGAACTATAAACGATACCGAGGTTGTTGAGTACGATGCACTCGCCTTGACGATTTTTCACATCCCGCAAGATTTTCAGCGCCTGTTCGTAGTAGTCCACGGCAATGTCGAACTGATCACTCCCGCTATAGATGTAGCCGATGTTATTTATCCCGTTGGCAGCAGCAACTTTTAGCCGATCTCCCGGGTTGAGTTCCACGGATTTTTTGTAGTGCAAAACGGCATCAGCATAGGCAGTTTTCTTGTTTAGAGATTCAGCCCAGATGAAATGCAAACTCGCAAGGGTGATTCTCAGCTCGTCCTGATCCTCAGAGGCTGGAAACCTGTTTTTCGCATCATCAAGAAATTTTTCGCCTTCTTCAAACTTTTCTGCCATTGCATAAGCAATGGCCGCATAGGTCGTGTAATCAACCTTCTCAGGGTTGAGCTCGATCGCTTTCCTATAATGCGAGATGGCATCTGTATATGTGGTTTCCCGGTCTAAAGATTTGGCCCAAAAGAAATGCAAATCTGCAAGGGCGACCCGCAGCTCGTTTTTATCCTCACGGGCCACAAATTTCTTTTGAGCATCCTCGAGGAGCTTTTCCCCGTCCTCAAAATGTTTCGCCTGTCGGTACGCGTCGGCCAGATTGGTCACGTACACCACATTTTCCGGCTGAAACTCGACAGCTTTCTGATAGTGTTCGATGGCGGCGGTATAGTCACCCTTTTCATAAGCTGCATTGCCGCGCCGGTTCCACACACCGCCAAGGGCAACTTTGGGGTCCCTGCCCTTTATTTGGGCTGTTTTGCCCTCCCATGTTTCCTCCATGTCTTCGTTGTTCAACTTGCGTGCGCAGGCGCCCATCCCGACGGCGGCATCGACCCCGGAGCCGTTAAACGCCAAGGCCTGTCCAAATAACCCGATGGCCTCCGGGTAGTGTTCCCGCTCGTATTCAATCCATCCCAAGATGTTCAGCAAAAGGTAAGAGTGAAGAGAAGAGTCCGGCCGATCGAGCGGTTGCGGATGCTCACCCGGCTCCTGCCTTGGCCAGGTGCTCGTTGGAAAGTATTCGTACAGCATGTTTCCAAGGAGGATGAATTGTTGGGCCGTCAACTCCTCGCGCCAGAGCATCTTGGCCCGTTGAGCTTCAGGAACAGGAATCCCGGCACGGTCCAGAAGATCGAGAAAGCCCTGACGAAACGTGACAAGTCCCGGCAGATCAACGGCGAGTGCCGAGTTGAATTTCTTGCCGGTCCCGTAGTCAAGAAGTTCAAGGTCGACCAGTATGTCATCCCCGTGCAGGCTGACCTTTCCCGTCACCAGGTAGCGTTTTCCAGCTCTTTTGACGTCCTCGGGCAGCTTTTCCCGGCTGCGGAACCAGGTCTGGAAATCTTTCTCATCGGGGAAGATGTCTTTCATATGCCACAAGAACCAGCACTCATCCAGGCCGCTATGCAAAGCAAGCATGTTTTCCAGCACGTTTTGCACGGCCAGCCCCAGGGCAGCCCTGTCAGCGGGAATGCTTCGGCTCGCTTGAAAGGGCAGGACCAGGACACCTGAGTCAAGCGGTTTCGTGTCGTCAGCAGCTCCGGCGGCGCCGGGAAAGACAGGCATTAAAAAAATGAGGACCGATAGAAGGACGGCGATATACATGGTCATTGTTCCTGTTGAACAGGCCGGTTCCTGAAAGAGTACAGCGCATATCGGGCGTGTTCCGCACCCTCTGCCACTTGCTCGATCCCGCCCCTGAGCACAAACCCCATGCACGTCTTGGAAAACTCTTCTCAGTTCGATGTTGTAAATAATCAACACGCCATTTTATGTTAATACCTGAATCCGGACGGAACAATTGGGCGATCTTTTCCAGAGCGGTGGGACCGCCAGCCGGCTTCGCTATTCAAACCCTCGGCGGCGAGCCGGAGGGGCAACAGGTTTGTTTGAATTCACCACAACATCATTTTCGGATTGAATTTTGCGCTGCCGGTGGTCTAAATAGTGTTGTACCGTTGATCATCTGATAACGCATGGGGGAAAAGTGAAAAGACCGACCAAGAGCCAATATTATGTGGACATCGCGAGATCTGTCGCAATGCGGAGCACCTGTCTGAGGCGCAGATTTGGCGCCGTAATCGTGAAAAACGATCAGATAATAAGCACCGGCTATAACGGTGCGCCACGCCAAACGACCAACTGCATCGACCTGGGATATTGCTATCGCCAGGAAAAAAACATCCCTCCCGGCCAAAACTACGAGCTTTGCCGGGCGGTTCACGCCGAGATGAACGCTGTAATCCATGCCTCCCGTCTCGACATGGTCGGGGCCGACCTGTATCTGGTTGGCATCGAAGTGGAAACCGGAGAGTTGGTCTCACGAACGCTTCCCTGCCTGCTTTGCAAAAGGGTAATCATAAATGCGGGCATTAACAGGGTCGTTCTTCCCGAGGAGCCCGGGGTCTTCAAATATATTGACGTTGATGACTGGACCATTGAAGAGAGAGTCGGTCACCGAGTGGAGGAATAAATCCATTCTCAGTCGGGCCGGGAGCTGATCCGGCCTTCCCAAACGCTGCTGAGGGCCTGCCTCGGTGGCAGCATATTTCGGGCGGCGACCTAAGATCAATATGATTATATTGTAAACAGGATACCGGGAATAATCGTCTTCCATTTGAGAGTGCTTTTCACGAAGAGACAGTACCTTGAAGGATACTGTTCCATTTGCACCCCAAGCTGGTCTTTTCAATGTGAAAGGAGCATTGGAATGAAACTGGAAAGAATGGTTCTCACGATCCTTTTTGCCGCGGCTGCCGCAACGCAGGGTACTGTGGCAGTGGAGCAGACTCCGCCTCAACGTCCGCTGGTCGGCAATCTGAACAATCAGGATAAGGCCCCGGCCTTCAGTTCTCCGCAGGAGAAAATGGCCCCAAACGGAGACAGAGTAGGCCATTATCCGCCATATTATCATCCTGAAGAGTCAGGCCATCGGCACTAGCACACTATCTTGCATGGCTGGCCGAATACATTCGACAATATAAATGGCCTGATTTCTAATCTGCGTTATGGTTAGTCTTCTCTACTTGCGGTTTCCACGACCCAAGCGGACGCTCCGGAAAAACGAAGATCTTTCTTCCAGCATAATTCAAAACGAGACCGATCAAGCTTGCGGCAATCTTCGATGCCGCCGGCAACCACCCCATCGCCAGGAATAAATTAGTAGACCACACGTCAACAACGGCAATCGCGGAAACGACCAAGGAGTAAATAATGACCTCAGTTATTGAATTCCATTTTGCTTTATGCCTGAAGAGTAATAATATGCTTAGAAAATAATTTACAATGGCAGCGATAACGAATGCGCTCAAGGCCGAAGTTATAACTGAGAAGCCCAAAGCAAAGAGGAAGAGGAATACTGCTAAGTTGACAATAGCCGACAGACCACCAATAAAGAGATAAACTAGAAATTGAATCGGTACTGGAGCTTTATGACCATTGTAGCGCATAATGCAATAGAGTGCTCTAAAACCGTCCTTTACGCCTATTTTTTTCCCTTCCTCATAGGTACGGCCATAGTATGATATTCCCATTTCGTAGATGCGAAGGCGTTTGTGAGCAATTTTAGCGACAATCTCAGGTTCAAAGCCAAACCTGTTTTCATGTATCTCAATATCTTCGATAACTTCTCGTTTGAAAACCTTGTAACACGTCTCCATATCCGTAAGATTCAGGTCTGTAAACATGTTTGATAGCAGCGTCAGAATGCGGTTGCCAACATAATGCCAAAAATATATAACCCGATGAGCCCCATAGGATAGGAATCGAGATCCCAAAACCACATCGGCGTCGTCTTCAATTAGTGGAACTATAAGTTTTCGGAGATCCTGGGGATTGTATTCAAGGTCTGCATCTTGTATAGCTACAAAATCGCCGGTTGCCTTTTTAAAACCAGTGCGTAAAGATGCTCCTTTGCCCTGATTTTTATCGTGTCTCAACAATACTATTGTTTCCGGATGTTGCTTTTGGAGACTGTTAGCGATGGCGAGGCTGCCGTCCTTCGATCCATCATCTACGATAATGATTTCGAGCGATAGGGAATTATCCGCAATCTGCAAAACTCTATTGATCGACTTGGCAAGAGTCCGCTCCTCATTGTAGCACGGTACGACAACACTCAATTTCGGCACGCTGTCCATCCTTCCTAAATTTATAACGCGGCCCACGGAGAGTGATCACCCAAGGGATTCCGCACTCGCGCACTTTATACGCCTTGCCTCCGCAAAATGCCATTAAATATCTCCGGCAGCGGCCCGGGGGGCTCTCCCCGGTAATTTCCCCGGCAGGAAACTTATATATTTGAGAGGTCAAGGTGCTCGCCCGCTTCAAATATGAAATGGGCAGGATGTCCCTTCGTGAGCCATCACAACCATGGGGGCGGGAACAGCAAAATAGGTATTGGGGCATAATATTTCAATGTCTTTTCCAAAATCGACCCCTATCAGTAAAAACGGTTCAGAACGCCATTTTCCTGACGGGCTTACACGCGCCAACGGAAGCCGGAGAGAGATCCCCGAGCAAGAAATCCCGACTGATTCAACCCTTGACATTAATTTTCTTGAGCTAAACTGCCTTACCCCTTATTCTGTCCAACATTAGGAAGAGAATGAAAATTCAGAGAAGATTCAGGAAATGGCTGAAAATCAAACGTATATAATCGAAGCCGCGGGCCTGAGGAAAAAATTCAATGGCCACGTAGCCGTCGACGGAATATCATTTCATCTGGCTCCCGGTGAATGCGTCGGTCTGCTCGGCCCAAACGGCGCCGGCAAAACGTCAACTATTCGTATGATATACGGATTTTCTCCGATGACCTCCGGCAGCCTGAAGGTCTTCGGCCTTGAGATAAACTTCTGGTGGCGCCAGATCAAGGCAAGAATCGGAGTATGCCAGCAGGAAAACAACCTCGATCCGGACCTCTCCGTTCTCCAAAACCTGGAGTTGTTTGCACGCTATTTTAATATTGCACGCAAGGACGCTCGCGACAGGGCGCTCCAGCTCCTGAATTTTATCGCTCTTGAAAGCCGAAAAGACGACAAGGTGACCAGCCTTTCCGGTGGAATGATGCGCAGGCTGGTGCTCGCGCGCGCCCTCATCAATAATCCTGAACTGCTCATACTGGATGAACCGACGACGGGGCTTGATCCACAGGCAAGGCATCAGGTCTGGGAGAGGCTGGAACTGCTGCGCGCAAACGGGCTCTCCGTTCTTCTTACCACCCACTACATGGATGAGGCTTCGCGGCTTTGCGACAGACTGATTATCATGGATCACGGCAAGATTCTGGTCGAAGGAAAACCTGCCGATCTCATTCGTTCCCATGCCGGTGACCACGTGGTTG
>Ga0326727_10001305_pt1 | contig 93589 bp, 82 predicted proteins | sample MB2enrmetagenome_FD_207643 | JGI IMG/M metagenome (GOLD analysis project Ga0326727, IMG submission 207643) | Lab enriched peat soil microbial communities from McLean, Ithaca, NY, United States - MB29MY | ecosystem: Environmental > Terrestrial > Soil > Wetlands > Peat | place: USA: New York... | reverse complement strand
TCCCAGGGAATCGCGAGGACGACACTGCCAGGAAACATTTCGCCGCCAGAACCAACCCTCATTCAAGCCGCTAAATCTCGCCGACTATGCACCTTCTATTATGCAGATTGGAATGTGGCGAGACACACACTTGATCCAGATGACATTGCTGGCTACCTGGAAGAGCAGTTAAAGGCGGTGCCCAAAGAGAAGAGCCTATATCAAAAATGGCTCAAGTACCACGTCGAGCCTCCGACCCTTGCTGAGTGGGTGGATGATCGAGTTGCCGAGGAGTGGGGGCCACATGCTGCCGCGAGAGTCTGGCACATTATTTCGGTGGGGGTGGACGGGGATGTTCAGCCATCCCCCAAGTCGAAGCCTCATGAGCTAAAACTTAACACCAGCAAGAAGGTCCCCGGATGTTGCGCTCCGGTCAAAAATCTGTATCACGTAAGCCAAGCCCTAAGTTGGGTTGCAGGGACTCGAATCAATATCCGAGAGCGACTGGATTACGTCAAGTCGATCCCTCGACTGATGCAACCTCTTGAGCGTCGCAGTGGCTTCGGCGCGGGTCGAGTCCGTGCTTTGGCTCCCAATCCGTGGGCGAACGACCGCGAAGCTCATAGCGGTGCCAGTTTGAAGGGCGGGCCTACGAGCTTGCGTCGGCTCAACTACCGAAGAACTGACAATGGCCGATTCGATCTTGGGTAATCTCCCTCGGACGGGTTATGGGGTAACTTCCAATGTCATCCCGCCTAAAAACGGCTCTATATTTCGGTGTCCTTCCTTTTGCGGCATCAGCTATTGTCGGCCTTTTTGTTGCGGTTAGCGGTCCGGCCGTTGGAGGTACGATAACTCGCGGCTTCCCTGATACTGCCAATCGCATTTTGGCCCCACGCGTCCTTGTCCCGGTGTTGTTCATACTTTCTTTCTTTTACTTTATTCGCGAGGAACCGACATTCCATTGGGAAAAAACATGGCGACCTTTTCCCGTCGCTTGGAAAGCGTACATTGTCATCATTTGCATCCTGATCGGCTTCAGCACTGGAAGCGCGATTGTTTCGATCTACCTTGCACATCGGCTTGGGCCGCGTTGAAAATCCTGAAGCCTCGCCTCAATTTGGCGGTTTGCTTCGACTGACGATAATCACCAAAGCGACCTCTCAGCAACGGACGTTCCGCCCACCACTCCGATTTGGCAGACTTTCCTTTCTGTCACCTTCCAGAGAATCACCTTTACCAATGGGAAACGGGCCGGTCATTTTCCGGTACACCGGAAAGCTCGAGAAGGTCTAATTCTTTGTATCCGTCCCCCCCTTCAGCCATGCGGCCTGTGTCCTGGCTTAGCCGGATCAGCGCTCGGCCCGGAGGCCGAGCACCTTCGCGATGCGCCCTGCCAAACCCTCGGCCATCCACTGGAAACCGAGGTCGTTTGGATGTGTGCCGTCCACCAAGCCATCCCCCCGCGACGGCCCAAGCAAGTCCGTCCCTTCGATGATTTCGAGGTGACGATCACCTGCAGCGATCCGTTTGGCCGCAACCTGACGGATCAATTCACGCATACCCTCAAGCCGCGCATCTCGGGACCATGATTCGTGAGCGGCATAGATCGGCGTGATAAGCAGAATCGGAGTTTCTGGGTGAGCGTCTCGGATGACTTCCAAAAATGGTGCGTATACCTGGGTGAGCGAATCCACGGTAGGGTTATTCTGCGCAAAATCCAGCACAAAACACGAGGCGTTGATGCTCGCCACGGCACGTGCCAGCTCGGGCTCGCCCATGCCGTTCCCCGAGAACCCGAGATTGACAAAGTCCAGGTTGAGCATCCGGCCAAGAATTGCCTGATAGCTCATGCCGGGCCGGCTGGCGCAGCCGCCCTGAGTGATCGACGTGCCATAAAAAACGACTGGTTCGCTGACCGCGAAAGGCTTGGCCGGTTGCACGTGAGCTTCCCCGTCCAGCCCGATTCCCAAAACCTTCACGGGCATGTAAAGAGGCAAGTAAAGGGTGATCTCGCGGTCGATGCGTGGCTGGTCTTTGAAATAGGTATATTCACTTGTCTTTCCTGCCTTGGCATCTTGCTCGGCATTTGCTGTTCCCCGATACACGCCGTCCGCATACAGATCCACTCCCGTTTGCCCGAAAGCGTGCATATTTTTCATACTGGGCGGCCCTGGATACTCAAGCCGGATAGCCAGAATGGAAGTGTTTGTGCGGAAACGAATGCGGCCTCCGCTTGGGGATTGCGCGAGTTCCCAGACCGGTTGGCGATAGCTGTCTTTCAGTTTAGCCGGCAGGCGGGAGAGTTCGCCGCCGTTTTCGCCGTACCAAGGCAGCCCGTCCACTTGAACCTGCGAGCTGGGGAGCGGAATCCAATGAAGCGGCGCTTCGGCAGCCACGAGGGGACACAGATGGGCGGCGATTAAAAGCGAAAACGTCAGAGCTTTTGCATTCATGATGGCGACGACTATACCAGAAGTTGCCGGACGGGTCTTAAGTACCTTGCTGCATGAATATCGGATCAAGTCATCAACTGCACCCCACGGAGACCTTCATGCATGGCGTTGTCGATTCTTCACGCGTTTTCAAAGCTTGGTCCTTCCAGATTCGGTTTTGGGGACGATCTGGGAAGAAGGGTGAATTGTGTGGTTATCGAATAGATCAGTTACCACTTCGCCAAACCAGCCTGGACCCGCACTAGAAACTGCTATAATTTGGGTACTGACTGGCTCTGCTGTGTCAAAAGACTCGTGGGCTTCTGACAGAAATGCTGCCTCATCCATAATAAACAGCGCCGGATGGTACTGTCGCATCCGATCCCCGCCGGACGGAATCGCCATGATCGAGGAATCGTTCTTCCAGGTCAGCAGGTCCCCCGGCATGTCGGCAGGGTTCTTTATGAGGGGATGCAGGATCTTCAGGCAGTCGTCCTGCTGCTCCCAGAGCGTAAGGGCATACCCGGAGATTCCAGACCCGCCCACCAGGTCGATGGACTTCGCCGCAATCTCCGACTGCACGATGATCTGTGAACCAGGGTGCCACTGCGCCAGCCAAACCGCGTACCCCATCACCGCCCATGAAATCATCATCTCCCGAGACTTGGGGATGAACAGCCGGCGCTTGGTCCGCATCATCTCAAAGACTTTGGAGAAATACGGCCAATCTGGGAACTTCACGTAAAGTTCAGTGCCCTTCTCCTGCCAGTGGTCATCACGAGTCTTTGTGTGGTGTCGGAGCCAGTGGAGAGGGTCGTTCGCGCACTGTCGATTGATCGCTGCGTCCCGGATCGCCCTCTGCACCGAGAGTGGCAAGCTCCGCAAGCTGTTCATCGGTGGCATTGGTGAGGTCGATCTTTTCAGCGAGGAGCCTTCTGGTTTCGTCGTCGAGTCCATGTTCTACTTTGTCCGTGAATAATCTCTGGTGGCGCCCTTCAAGTTCCAGTGCCTTCAGGCTGTCACGCAAGCGGATCTTGCGGAGTTGCCCAAAGGCGTGCTTCTGGTCGCCCTCGCCCTCGTATAGCGTCACGAAGTCGAACCCGCTAATGTTCCTAGCCGTGTCCGCGTCAAGGTCCGGGATGTCCTTCATGTTGCCCTTTTCGTCAAACAGCTTGCGCGGGTCGAAGTGGCCGATGTTTGTGATAGCTCGCAGAGTGTACTCCGCCGTCAACTCTAGTTTTTTCGAGCGTTTATCCATCGCTGCCTGAATTTCTGCCAAAACCTTAACATTCCTTAACAGGCGACTACCCGCCGCCTCTGCGGTTCTGGGGGAATATCCTGCCCGAATCGCAGCCTGAGTGGCGTTCAGATCCTTGAGGTATTCCAAGACGAAGAGCCTTTGCCTGCCAGCCGTGTGATGCTGCTTCGGCAGGGTTCTTGATTTCGTGAGTTTGCTCCTCTTGCGCTCCATACCGTTCAATGTAACCTGCCAAATACGGGCTTTGTCAAATGCTGGTTATCGGCCCATGCCGATGGTGCCTCGCGAGTTGCTCTAACTGTAATCGTTGGTCGCTCGCCTGGGGTCATCGATGGTCGCCCATTCGGAAAGTAAGCCTTGAGTGGTCCGCTGGGCGGATCGGTGTCCCGAAACGGGGGTTCGGGTCCTGGAAGCGCACTTCCGGGGAGTCAGGAGGTTGCACTTCTACGAGTAGGCCGTTTGAACTAAGCCGCTGGCGCGGCGGATTTAGATTGGTGCGGGAGGCGAGGGGCGGATCAGTAGCAGCCCTTCAACGGCCTCATAAATGCTAGTGTTCGCTGCGCATGTGTGCCTAAAGTGTGCAGCGACCGCGGGACCTCGGGTAGATCACAACCCACGTTTTTCCCACTTTTTCGGATGGGCGTTTCCCACCGGCCCAGTTTGAGAATTTGAAACACACGATTCCTTTGGATAGGCTGCAATCGGAATGAGCGACCACCTTCGAGGGTACTGGTTACCTTTCGGGTCCAGGAGCACGCGACGTGAGAGCAGTGGGCTTTGAAGGTCAATTATTGTCGGAAGATAGCGGGTTGGCAGTGCTTCCGCTCGACCTCTTCCTTGATAGTGCACAGGGCATGGTTCCAAACGATGTCATGCACAAATTCCGGAAACAACCACCTGACACCGTCCCGTACAAGCTGATTCACGATGCCCTTACCTTTCTTGTACTCGAATGATGTGTAAATCGCGAGCCGCCTGTTTTCGTCCTTGGTCGGTGCAATATTGAAAATGAGTTTCCCGTCGTCCACAAGCCGCTCGTCGACCTGATAGAGCAGTGTTTCGAAGCCGACTCTTTTGGTCAGCTGCATTTCCGAGCTTAATCCCAAGAACGGTATTCTGTAGCGGATCACCGATCCGACCTGGTTGGGGACTCCATGGATGTGTCGAACGTTGACGAATCTCAGGTTGACGAACCTTGCAGCCGGCCGGCCAAACTCCGCAAGCTCCCTCATGATTTCTTGCTCGGAACCGCGAATTTTGATCGTGTACATGCGTTCGAATTCAGCAGGCCCCCGGAGTTCCTCGCCCAAGCTTAATGCCAATTCCCCTTTAAGCACCTCGCGCTTTTCTCTCAGCACGACGGTCGGATACCGACCGTACTCTCCCCATTTCAGCCCGAAGAGCGCCTCGAATGCCAGGTTCCTCAAGGTTACCGCCGCACCGACGAGGATGGATCGCAGCACCCCGCAACCGCACATATCGCGCAGTACTTCCTGGTAGTCCGCCGTGCCGCTGGCAATCTTCCACAGCACTTCGCTCAAGGGTCGGTTCCGTTCCTCTCGTACCTTGCACTCGGTGGCGAATGCTTGGTACACGATGCGGCTAACCAACGGCTGGGTAAAGGCTACCCGGCTGAGGCCAAAGACCATCCGTCCGAAGCGATTGTCTGCGGCGAGCCACTTTATGGTCTTGCCATATCCCCTCGCGAGAGCTTGCTTGTCGGTGCCCTCTTCGAGCACGGTCTCGGCCAGTTGGGCTGCGGTCACATGAGCGGAGTACAAACCATCCTTGTTCAACCGCGAACCGACGGCGTCGCCGATGATCGCACAACGATCCGCAAAGGGAGAGTTCGCTGTAGTCAATGTCATCCGAGGAACGCAAGCGCAGGTGATAGGCGCTGCGGCGATCCCCGGAAAAATGCGGTCGATCTGGGGAAGTGTCAGAAAATCGTGAGCGATCTGCCGACCGTCCCGGGGCAAGTCTGCCTCGTCAACGCACTTGCCAATCAGAGCGACGGTCAAGAACCGGCCTTTGGGGATGAGCGCGGCGTGCTGCAGGTTGAAGCGTCTCGAGCCATATTCGATGAAGTAGATTTCGCGGTTGAGATGGCGCTCAAGAGAGTCTCCCCCTACGTCCAGCTCAAATATGAAGGTCTTTCTGGTCTTGGCGGGAACAAAAGATGGGTTTACCCGCTTGAGCGAGGCAATCAGCGGATCGTCTCGATAATCGTGCCCGCAGTGTGCATTGATTCCGGTGGCAAAGGTCACAAAGCTAGCATCGAGAGAGACGTCCGCCCCCGACTGCGGCCGCACCGCCAGGTTCGGTATCCCCGACGTACTAAAGGAAATCGCCTGGACTTCGCCATACACGATGCGCGCGCCTTCTTTGATCGCCGCACTGAGCAGAAACCCATCGAACCCCGAAGGCCTGCCGCTCCTTCTGCCGGGTAGCGAGCCCCTGAACACCGAGTACATCCGCATTTCATTTGGAACGCGAAGCCGAAAATTCTTCCACTGCCCCTGCACCCAGACATAGTCTATGCGCCCCTGGATGGTCTCCTCGGGAACCACGAGGCCGTGGTCGGCGAGGATTTTATTTAACCTTGGCGAGATAAGGCCAGCGCAGAAGTTGCAACCCCGGCTCTGAAAATCCTCGCAACATGGGTCGGTGAGACCACGCTTTTCGATGATGACGACTTCTAGGTGTCGATTGAGGCGGTTGGCCTCTCGTAGAAGATGGAGGGTAAAGAACGAACCAGCAGGTCCACCGCCGACGACGGCGACACGATCGTCGTTTTGGAGGGTCCTTAACTGAGATGCCATTACAGTGTCCGGCCACGTCTACGGCTATAGTTTAAGTGCGACTCAGAAAATGAATTGCACATCCAAATACACTGTGTTATTGGCGCTCGCGTTGCGGCCCGCACCGTCGTAATTCGTTGCGGCGCCATTGAAACGTGTATATCCGCTATACTGGGCCGTGAGCTGCAGATTCTGCATCGGCCAAACCGTGAAATTCGCGATATACCCGGCGCCTCTTGGGTTGCCATTGGCACTGCCTGTCGCCAGACTATAAAGCGAGGTGTCGACAGTTCCCCCGGTATCAAACCAGCCCAGCGTGGAAGAATAGCGGTTGCCGAAGTGGTATTCGGCATTGACCAAGGCCGTGTTCAAGTGGTGATCGGGCTGTAGTGCTCCCATCGCGGTGTAGGTTGCGGCCAGATTTGAACTCTCGTGGATATACGTGCCGCGCAGCGAGAGCACGTCTTTCCTGAACAACGTTCGATCCACCTGAAAGTCCGCCGCCACGTCTGTGTACACATCCTTGAGGCCGATCACGGCGCCAGGGGTCGACTCCATGTGCATACCATAGGTGCCAACTTCATATTGGGTCCTCGGCGTCAATTCCTGCCAAGCAACACGCCAGTACGGCGCAACCCCACGGATGTTGTAAGGAAGTGCGGTTCCTACAACGTTGCCCGGATTAGGTTGAGAGACGCCAACGTGCTCCGAGCGATAAACCGTTGCAACCCCATAGAGGTGATCGGCCCACATTGCATAAGCACCGAAACCGGCGACGTCCTGGGCCAGGCGGCCTTGAATGAGGGGAGCAGCAGTGGGAGTAGGCGCGAAATCGCTGGCGACCCACGGGAAGCCCCATGCCGGTGTGCTATTCCATAGGTCCTCAACGGTCGGATTGTTATTGAAGTCAAGGCCGTAGACCAGCTCCTTGCCGGCAAAGTTCCTCTTATTTGCGTAACGGATATCTGTATTATCCATACCGAAATGGTCGTTCTGGGTATCGTAGGTTACTTGAAGAAAACTGCCGACATGCGATGTCCACGCTCCGGCAAGAAAGAAGGAAATATCTTGAGGAAATTCAAAATTGCCGTTCTGGGTCCCCGGCTGTGGTGATGCTGTTGAGGTGAATGAGGTCTCCAGCCTCGCGGAAAGGGGCAGTGACGCGAGAAGATCGAGCCCTGCATGCCGCTTGTTTGAATTGTCCGTGATCCCTTTCTTATCTTTATCTTTATCAACGTAACCGAGCAGTTTAAATTTTCGTCCCGCAGGGTTAAGCTCCGGAGGAGTGTAATGGCAGCCACTGCACGGCAACCCTGTTTGGCGCGCATAGCTCGGAACAGCTTGCACGCTGCGCGGATTCATTGTCGCAAGAAATGCGAGAGATAGCGCAGGGACTGAGGCAAGTAATGAAATCACAATTTTTTTCATACATCACCCTCCTAATTTGGTAAGTCACTCCAAAATCAAAGCTTCAGTTGCGGCTTCACAATCTCTGCTGAACTGACCAGGCGCGCCAGCGGAGAGGCCAGCAGCCTGGAAACGTTTGGGATCAACAAAGAGCGAGTTTTCAATCTTCGCGGATTGGTCATGGTGTTCTACCTCACCGAATATTGGGGACCGGGCCGCGCCGGGGGCTGGTAAGGAGGTTGGGCGATAGCGCGGTAGAAGGTGATGACCGCGTTGACATCATCCTGTTTCAGCGTATTACCCCATGGGGGCATGAGGGTGGACTTCCCCACGGCGCTTCCCCCGAGAGTGATGGTGTTGCGCAAGAGGTCGTCGCTGAGAGAATTGAATACGGCGCCGTCGCTCGCGAGCGGTGGCATGGGGTTGAGGTTCGAGCGGTTGGAAGGACCAGCAGGCGTCGAATCCGCATGGCACCAGACGCAGTATTGATAAAAAACCCGCTTTCCTTGTGCTTCCTGATAGTTGAGTGGAATCACTCGCTGGGGATCATTCCAATCCTGCTCACTGTCGTAGGCTCGCGAGAGTGGGTCGGATTTTGCTGCAGCCGGTTTCCTGTGGCACGAGGTTCCGAGACTTGCGCCCGCGACCAGGAGCAGCACCATGACGAATCTAGGTTTCATTGGCCCCTCCCGACTGCGGTGGCGACCTTACCGGGCCCGCTCTGCTTCAACGTCATTAAGTAGGCGGTCAGAGCTGTCCGTTCTTCGTCCGTGAAACTCCGCCGCGGCTCGATGGTGTCAGGAACGAGTGATTGAGGATCCTTGAGCCATTCCTCTATCCACGCGGAGTTCGTCCAATTGCCCACATTGCTCAAGTTGGGTCCCACATAGCCGCCGGATGAACCGATCGTGTGGCAGGACTGGCACTGATACTTAACCTCGTAGAGCTGTTTGCCCAGGCTGACCATCTGAGGAGTAAATGCTTTAGTCTCAACCGCCGCCATGTTCACGTTGGGGCTTTGCGTGACCATGGCGAGGTAATCGGCGAGGACGGTTGCCTCTTCCGTGGGAATGTTGAACTGCGGCATGCGGAAGGTGAGCGTCGGGCGCAAAGTTTGCGGATTCTTCAGGAAGTCGACAATCCACTTGTGTTGAGCGCGGCTGCCTTCGAAGCTCAGGTCCGGGGCCAACGTGCCGCCGTAGCCGTTGAAGCGGTGGCAGACGTAGCACTTGTAACGTTCATAAAGCTCGCCATAGGCCCCGGCCGGCCGGAATTTGACGTGCTCGGCGGGTTGGACCAGGCCCTCCAGTCCCGCCGGGAGGGAACTCCCCGACATGCTCAAAAGCGCTGTGGTGAGGGCGGTCAGATCGCTCTGGCTAAGCGTATATTGGGGCATGCGAGCCGCCGCGTTTACGGAGAGGGGGTTGGTGACCTTCGCTTCAATGTAGGCAACGAGCGTTCGCGGAATCTTGGAATTGCCGAATTCCAGTTGGGAAATGGTTTTCCGGCCGAGACTGGTGAGGTCTGGTCCGAAGTCGGTCTGCGGAGCTACTCCCTGGATGACATGACAACTGCCGCAGCCTTTCTCCATGAAGAGCCGCTTTCCCAATTGGACCTCGGCAAGGCTGGGGGATCCAAGGTTCGGAACGTCGCTCAGCAGGCTTGTATCGGTCAGGTTCGATTCGATATATCGGGATACGAGGAATAAGTCCTGGTCGGACCATTGGTAGCGCGGCATCTCCGCGTGCGGGAAATAGGCTTGGGGGTTGCGCAGCCAAGTCACCAGCCAGTCGGGATTCACTTTGCTCGCAACCTTGGTGAGTTCGGGGCCGATGTCACCGCCGATCAACTTGGTCTCGCCTGCACGGGTCACGGCGAGCGAGTGGCACGTAACGCAGAACATCTGCCGGAATCGCGTCTCACCCTGCTCAACGAGGTCGGGCCGCTTCGCCCATGCCGCCACGACGCGTGGGTCGAACTTGTAAGGCTGGATTTTCTCGCTCTGCAGGGTGCTAAGGTATCCGGAAAGCGCCACCAGTTCGTTCTCGCCAAGCCGGAATTTTGGCATGCGCGGCTCGTCTTCGTTCTCGTAGCCGTTGACCTCGACGGTGCCGTCACTGGCAGTAATTGTGCGCGGTTCTTTCAACCACTTGTAGATCCACGCCCGGGTGACCTTGCCTCCGATATTGGTAAGATCAGGGCCTAGCATCGCCGGGCGCTCGACTCCCTGGAGGCGATGGCAACCCACGCAGTTGAGCCGGACCAGAATCTCTCGGCCACGATCGAGGCGCGGTGCTTCCTTTAGGTCAGAGCGGTGGCAAACACCGCAGGAAGCCTGGATGTACTCGACAGACAGGATGGGCTGTTCCCAGGCAAGCGTGGTCTCATGCGCATCGCGAACCTCCGTCGCCAATCCTTGGCCACGGTGGCAAATAACGCATCCCCAATCGCGTACCCGATGCGGTATGAGTGGATGGGCGCGGAAGGGCTGCGGCGCGGAGGAATCCTGCAAGCTCGGTTGTGTTATGCCCTGGTGGCAGGTGGTGCAACGATCTACGACGTCCATTTTCGGGATCCAGATCTGGCTGACTTCGAAGCGGAAATCTGCCAGCAAGCGCTTGGTGTCCGGCCGGGTCTGGGCGAAGCGGACGTAATCCCTTTCGTATCGTTTCCACGACCGCAGATACTCGCGGACGGGCGAAACTGCCAGCCCTGCCAGGAAGACAACGCTTGACACAGCGAAAGCCCAGCGGAAGCGTTTTGAGACTTTGCCCATTTCCTCCGGAATCATTTCATCTCCAAAGTAGCGGCGGGCTTATCCCGCCATCGCGACGAAGGGCGGCGTAAAGCCGCCACTACGGTCTCAACTCCAAGCCCAGACCCAGGACCATCCCGGGCCTCTGAAAAAGGTACCTACGATCGTGAGTGTTAGCGCGGCCGCAATAAACCAAGTCATCACCCACCACGGAAGCGTGCGTGACCTTAGGAATTTCATAAACCGCACGGAGCTGGACGGCTTGAGATAAGGAAGCAAGGCCAGAGCTGTTACCAGCACCGTGGGAACCAACACGGTCCAAGCGTGGTAAACGGCTAAAAGGACAAACAGCGCAATCAGCACACCGATGAGAATCCGGGCACGACGTCGCCAGTTGCCGGACCAGAGAGGTTCACCCTGAATGTTAATTTTGAAATAAGGAACAACCACCAGCCCCAAGACCACCAGGGTGGGGATCAGAACCCCCGCGACGATGGGCGGGAAATAGTGGAGCAATTCCTGGAGACCAAGGAAGTACCAAGGCGCTTTGGCAGGATTGGGCGTGAGCAGCGGGTTGGCCAGTTGCTCGAGCGGCGCATCCCAGAAAAGCGCCACTGCCACCAGGACGATGGTCAGAACCTGGAAGACAATTGCCTCGCGCAGAATTAAGTGGGGGTAGGACATCAGTTGCGGGCCTGCCTCACCTTTGACCTTCGCCGAAGTCTTCCGCGTGATGAAGACGATGCGGCGTGGATCTTTGGTCGCGTCGGACCCGAAACCAACTTGGTATTTATTCGTCTCGCTCATGATCGTCTCGAACTGTCAGCCCGCCATCCTTCTGAATTCTCCAGAAATGCATAGCAATCAGTGCCACGGCGGCGAGCGGCAGGATGACGCAATGCAACACATAAAATCGCAGTAAAGCGTTCTGACCGATGATGTGCCCTCCGAGCAGCAGAAAACGGATGGGCCTTCCCAGCAGGGGAACGTAGCCGATGATGTTCGTTCCCACGGTGATCGCCCAAAACGCTAACTGGTCCCAGGGGAGCAGGTAACCGGTGTAACTCAGAAAAAGTGTGACCAGCAGCAGCCCGACGCCGATCACCCAGTTAAACTCATGGGGAGGTTTGTACCCGCCTCGATAGAAAACGTGGAACATGTGCCAGAAGACCGCTATAACCATTGCTTGCGCAGCCAGCCGGTGGAGGTTGCGCAGGAAAACTCCGTTCGACACCACGTAGATCAGGTCTTTCATGTCACGGTAAGCGTCCGGTACGGCGGGGTGGTAGTAAAGCATCAGGAGAATTCCGGTAACGGACAGAACGACAAAAAGGAAAAAGGAGATTGACCCAAGGTAATAGGTTGCGCGCACGCCCAGCGACTTCTCGCGCACTTTGACCGGTAGGACGTGCAATGAAAGGTTGCCGAAAATTGCCAGGCTACGTGTGCGGTTGGTGCGCGCCGGGCCGCGCCGGAAGATCGACCGCCACATGCGTGTGCCTCTTAATTGTGCCATTCTTTGCTGTACCCAGGCTGCCGTCGCCATGCCGTCCTCAGACTTTCAGGATTTCTGTTTCCTTGACCGTTTCGAGCTTGTCTACCTCGAGTGCCCCGTCCGCCGTCAAGCGCACCGCAAAGTGAGGGAGCGGCCGCGGCGCAGGCCCTGCCTCCACGTGTCCGTTCCGCCCAAACTTGCTTCCGTGGCAGGGGCAGGCAATCTGGTTGGACTCCGGCTTCCATTGCGTGATGCACCCCAGGTGTGTGCACACCGCCGACATCGCCCAGAGGGCTTTTTCGGTGCGCACGATGTACACCTGTTGGTCCTGAATGTAAGTGACCGAGTTCACCGGATAGTCATCCAAGGACCCCGCCGGGAAAGTGGTGGGTGGCTCGAACAGAACGTTGGGCTCGCAATACTCCACCGTGACTACAGCGGCGCCGACGCCGGCAATGGCCAGCGCGCAACCGGCAATTTCGTTCAAGAAGTCACGGCGGTTGACGGGACTTTTGCTCTCTGGTTTCTCGGAAGCTTTCGCTTCGTAATCCGCGGCCATATTCATCTCTCCCTGTCCGATACCTCCACCGCATGGGGATCGCGGTCAAATACTTCGAAGCCCTCCATGGTGATCGTATGCGCGGGGCACCGCTGGGCACAGAGGCCGCAGCGGATGCAGATCGTTTCGTCCTTAACCATGACGGAGCCTTCCGTCCCGGGCAGTTCATCAGGGGTAAGGTGCTGCAAGGCCATGCCATCCGACCCAAGCAACTCCTGTATCTTTCCCATCTCCACCTCGGCAATCTCCAACTGGCTCAGGGGTACAAGTTCCAGGCAGTTTTCCGGGCAGACGTCCACGCATCCGCCGCACAGGATGCACTCCGTGCCCTCGGCTTCGTTGCCCTCAAAGATAGTGTTGATCCAGCATTTCAGGCAGCGCGTGGCTTCTTGCCGCGCTTGTTCCTCCGTGTAACCCACCTCGACTTCCGCGATGCCCGTGCGGCGGTCGAGGGCAATAGTAGGAACAGAAAGGCGCGAGTACTCGTCGTACTCCTGGGCCATCTGGTGATGGTCAAGGACCGTGATTTGCACGTTGCGGGGTTTAGGTTTCCAGGCCGGACCCCGCAGGTAACGGTCAATCTCTTCCGCCGCCTTTTTCCCGTCAGCGACGGCGCTAATGATGAGGCGTGGGCCGAAAGCGATGTCACCTGCGGCGAAGACCCCGGGAGAGGTGGTCATGAGAGTCTGGGGATCGATCTTGACGGTTCCCTGGCGAGTTGTCTCAATCCCATCCTGGGGCGTGAGAAACGAAAGGTCGGAGGTCTGCCCAATGGCCAGGATGGCTGTGTCACATGCGAGAGTGCTTTCCGTGCCCGGCGCAAACACGGGGCTGAAACGGTGCTGGGCGTCAAAGACGGAGGTGCAATGGACGGTTTCGAGTCCGGTCAGTTTGTTGTCATGGCCAACGAATCTCTTGGGCCCCCTTGAGGCATGAATCCTCAAGCCCTCGAGCACTGCTTCTTCGATCTCTTCTTCGAAAGCCGGCATCTCCTCGCGTGACTCCAAGCACACCATGTGAACTTCTCTCGCGCCCAGCCGCATCGCAGTACGAGTTACGTCCATGAGTTCCTTCATCACGACGTCGCGCTCAGGCTCCGTCAATTGGTCAGGAAGGACCGAGCTTGAAAGCGCATCGAGCGTCTGCCGCTGCTGCTGGCGTAGCGCTGTGCGCGCCACGTCCATGGCCACATTGCCCCCGCCTATTACCGCCACTCGCTTGCCGATGGAGAACTGGTAGCCCAGGTTCACATTCAGCAGAAAGTCGGTTCCGGTAATGACGCCGTCCAAGTCACGTCCGGGAAGAATCAGGTCACGGCTGCGATGCAGGCCAATGGCCAGGAGAATGGCTCGGAATCCTTCCGCGCGAAGGTCAGATAGTGAGAAGTCGCCCAATCGGCTGTTCAGTCGTAGCTCGGGCCCCAATGCCAGGATCTCCCGAACCTGTGCCTGCACAACGTCGCGGGGTAGCCGGTACTCCGGGATTCCCAGGTGGAGCATGCCGCCCGGCACCTGCGCCGCCTCGAAGATCGCCACGGCGTATCCCAGCAGGGCCAGATCGTGCGCCGCTGCCAATCCCGCCGGACCCGAGCCGATCACCGCGACGCGCTCGGGGCGAGTCACCCTGGGTTTTTCAGGAAAGAGATCGAGAGGGTTGCGTGACTCCGGACCGAATCGCTCGGTTACGAATCGCTTCAGAGCCCGTATGGAAATGGGGGCATCAAATTGCCCGCGCCGGCAGGCCGTCTCGCAGGGATGGCCGCAAACGCGGCCGCAGATGGAAGCCAGCGGATTCGGCTGGCGGGCGTAGCGGTAAGCCTCTTCAAAGCGACCCTCCGCGATCAGGGAAACGTAGCGCCCCGCCTGAGTATGAACTGGACAAGCCTGCATGCACGGAAAGTTCGATTCCAGCCAGTCCAGGTCGACGAGTTTGGTCTGTTGCGTGGCCAATTGCTAGTCCGTCCTCTATTTCATTTCATACCTGCACGGGCCTGCGGCCCATCCAGAGAGATTAAAGCCGCCGCTCGCGTCACCCCGTCGCAAACGGGGGCCACCGAAGCTGGATCCCCGCTTCCCCGGGAATAGCACTGGGTGCTGAGGTTCCGCAGAGCGGCGCCTCGGCTAAGATCACCTACCGGTGTACCGTGATGTCGACAGTCGTGGATGCACCCGAGACACTGACAGACTGAGTCGCGGGTTTCCCTTGTTCACTCCAAGTCATCAATGTGTAGCTCCCGTCAGGAACATCCTTGATTACGAATTCGCCCTCCTTGTTGGTCACCGCGAAATAGGGGGTAGGGACCACGACAACGTATCCGGACATCTCGGGGTGCACATTGCACAGCAATGGGGCGACTCCAAGGTCATTGAACGAGAAGGACTTCCTTTCGCCTTGCGGCCACGTGCCGAGATTGACGTGAAGCTTCTTGTTGCCACTGATGTTCGGCCAGTAGACGTTGTGGCCCACGGGATCACTGTTAAGGAAGTCCACTGTGGTGCCCTTCAAGACCACCAGCACGTGCGGCACGAACGTCATGTGAGATTGATCCTCCACAGTGTGCTTGGAGGGCGGGCTGAATGTCTTTCCGGCAACAGCATCAACGTACACTGCAATGTTTTCGGGGGATTTCATCCCCTGCGCCGTAACTTTGCCTTTGATCTCGCCCGCCTGGCTGCTGATGGCGAGACCGAAGCCGATTAGTAAGCAACCGAATGTAATCACCGCCTGAAACCTTGTTTTCATTTCTCCACCTCAAGTTCGGAATTAACATGAGGTAGCTTAATTAGGGCGAGGATAGGCTTCAGTGATGGGTGCCCACTGACATTGTGATCCTCATCACAAGGTCGTTAGGTCAACTTGTGACTAGCGTCCGCGCCAAGGGAGCTTGAACATCGAATGTTGGCCATAAGCCAGAATTGCCAGCGAATAGCTGCGAGTGAAGAACGGGCGCGGAGAGCGCATGGAAATGTGGTGTGATGCTCATCACAATGATGGTGACTAGTGACAAAATGACCTGCCACCATGCCATTTACTGTTGAAGTTTTTGCTATGTTTCCTAGCTTCAGGTACAATATGACAGCTATTGGCATGTCGGAGAGTCACCTGATGGCTGGCGGCGAACCAAGAGGTCCGTTCAACCTACGAATCGTTGAAAGTTGCCTTGGTTGCATAACGCGCGAAGAGGGACTTTTCTGCCAACTCCGCCACGCCGCGCTCTCCACCATGAATTCTCTCCGCCAGACATCCTTCTATCCCAAAGGAGTTTTGCTGTTTGTGGAGGGACAGCCTGCTAGGGGGCTGTACATCATGTGCTCAGGGGAGGCGAAGCTTTATGTGAACTCCGAGGAAGGTCAGAGCCTTACGCTGCGCGTTGCTGAGCACGGCGAAGTGCTCGGCCTGAGCTCTCTGCTCGGAGATGAGCGTTACCCGGTGAGCGCCGAGACGCTATGCCCGAGTCAGGTAAGTTTCATTCCTCGCCTGGAGTTTTTGCAATTCATGCGCGCCAATGTGGACGTTGCATTGCGTGTGTCCAAGCACCTCAGCATGGAACTCAGCAAGGCTTGGAAGCAGACACGGATGTTGGCTCTGTCCCCGGACACTCACGCCAAACTCACCCAATTCCTGTTGGAATGGGCGGAGAAGCACGGGCAGACGACTGCCGAGGGGTTGCGTATTGCACTTCACATGACCCACGAGGAAATTGCCCAGAGCATTGGCGCCTCTCGCGAGAGCGTGACCCGTATTCTTAGCGACTGGAAACACCGGGGAGTGATTCGCATGAATGGCGGTACGGTTACCATTTCGAGACCCTTGGAGCTCCAATCCACAAGTGCTCTCTTAACCATCCGCTAGAAGTTCCTGCCGGTTTATTCCAAGGAGCGTGACTTGCGCCCCCCTCAATTCTCCAATGAGTGCAAAACCGTCCTCCACGCACACGAGTCGAGACCCGAGGCGCGCCAATCCAAAATGAATGTGTTTTGAGGAAGGAGTGAATTTGGCTAGCGATGGGTCATGACTCTGCACTCTTACTCAAAAGGCCGAGTTGGGCTAATACAGGAGTTGGGCACCCTTGCCACTCTGCGCCTGGTTCGTTTCCGAGGTAAGGTAAATCCCTTATCCCTATTTCACTCGTGAAGAAACCGTCAACCACCAGATCCCTCAACTGGTTGAAGAAGGCAACAGCGCTTGCATCCTCGGGTGCTGCCTTCTTGGGATAAGCAATACGGTCAAGGATTTGGTTCTTCTGACTGCTTGTGGAATCGATGAAATCAGTCCCGAATAAGCGATTGCACTCGATGTCCAGCCATGTCAGGCCTCCTCGGACTGTTGGGAGTAGGTTGCCACGTTTGAAGTCCAGCCAGTCGTCGATGAATTCCGGGACACCTGCGGCTGTCGCGCTTGCCGAGTGCTCGTCTGCGGGTATGATCAGGTCACAAAGAACATGAACCGTCTTCCACTCGTGAGGATTGAAGATCTTGGGTTGATAGGGCGCCGAAGCTTCCTGAGAATTGAGTTCCGTAACTGCCTGTTTCGGTGTGGCAGTCGAAGGCCGCGCTACAGAAACTAGAACCCCTGCGGGCACGGCTGTGATTAGTCTTAGGATGGCGCGGCGTTCAAGGCGCGCCTCAAGGCTTGAAGCCTTCTTTAATTCCATAGTGCCTCCGCTTGACAATAACCGTTGATCATCAGATGTTCCGTTTGCGAACCTGGTCCGAGATAAATTCTGAAGTGCGCCAGGCGAGAGCGATGATGGTCAAAGTCGGATTCTTGTCCGCATTGCTCACAAAAGGCGCACCATCCGTGACAAAAAGATTTTTGCAGTCCCACGCCTGGCAATGGGGGTTCAACACCGAGGAGTTTGGATCGTCCCCCATACGAGCCCCGCCCACCTCATGGATGCACTCGCCACCCCGCGAAATCCCCCACCGCTCTTCCGGCCCAGCGGATTGGACCACTTCGCCCTCCGCAGCCCTAACAATCTCCCGAAAGGTTTCCTGCATGTGCCGGGCCATGCGGACTTCATCATCGCCCCATTGGAAGTGAAACTTCAGAACTGGGATGCCCCACTGATCCACGACCTCTTCGTCAATCTCGCAATAGCTTTCTTTATTGGGAACCATTTCACCGCGCCCGTGGAAGTCCACGAACGAGCCGTACAATTTCCGGCAGCCCTGTTTGAGTTTCAACCCGTACCCCCCGCCTAGAAAGCGCTGTGACCCGCTCAGGAAGCCGGGTGCAGGCATGCCGTGTCTTCCTCCGCCAAACTCGACGTGATAGCCCCGCGAAAAAGGCAACTGGTGGCGCAATTGTTTCTGGTAATTCCACCAGGGCATGTATAGATGCATTCCTCCCACGCCATCCTCGTTATGGGGAGGTAACTCCATGAGCCCAGGGAGATGCCCCTTAACGTCGGACATCACCGTGTCCATTATGTATTTGCCGACCATGCCGCTGGAGTTGGCAAGCCCATTCGGGAATTTTCGACTGTGGGAGTTCAACAACAGGCGCGCGGTTTCGCAAGCACTCGCTGCCAACACGATAACCTTCCCGCGAACTTGAACCTCTTGACGCGTCTTCTTGTCGACGTAAGAGACCCCACTGGCCCGGCCATCCGGGTCCGTGAGGACCTCGCGCACCATCGCGTCACACCGAATTTCCAGATTGCCAGTGGCTTGGGCCGGAACCAGCAAAACGGCCGGCGAAGAGAAATTGGAAGACAGCCGGCAACACCGTCCACATTGGGCGACATAGTGGCATGCCGGCCGCCCGTTCAGAGGGCGCGTCAGGATGGCCAAGCGGGAAGGAACGCAATTGATGCCAAGCTTTCCGCAGGCTTTTTGCATCAGCAATTCGTAACAGCGTGGGGTAGGAGGTGGCAGAAATTTCCCGTCCGGACAGTTCTCCAGACCTTCGTGTGAGCCGAAGACCCCGATCAGTTCTTCGACCTTGTCATAATATGGCGCCAAATCTTCGTAGCCAATGGGCCAATCAAACCCCTTGCCGTCGCGGCTGTAAGGCTTGAAATCATAAGGGCCGTTACGCAGCGAGATTCGCCCCCAGGCATTGGTGCGGCCTCCTAACATGCGTGACCGAAACCACATCCAATCGGTGCCAGGGGCGGAAGTGTAAGGTTCCCCTTGAACCTCCCAACCACCGACGGTGGCAGTAAAGTAGTCGAAGGCACGCTCCGGAGTGGGAGCGGCCCTATGGGGCGCGTCGTAGTCCCATTCGAGCCACTTCGAATCCCGGGCTTCGTCAAACCAACCACCAGCCTCCAACATGAGACACTTGGCGCCAGCTTTCGCCAAGACATAAGCGGCAATTCCCCCGCCAGCCCCTGAGCCGACAATGATCACATCATAAGCATCGGGGGTAATCATTAGCTGTGGCACGAGCGTCTCTCTTTCATCGCACTAGACACTGCATTCTTCGGCGTCGGACGAGTATCGCTACAATGGTCTCTCTTCATAAGGTTTTCAGAAACTCAATCAAGTCGTTCAGTTGCAACTTATCCATATCCGAAGTGATTCCATGTTTGTCATCGGGATTGAATTTAGTCCAGATTTCCTCGAGCGTTTGGGCTTCGCCATTGTGGAGATAAGGAGCCCTCATGTAAACGCTCTCGAGTTGTGGAATATCAAATGCTTTTATCGTGTCGTACTTCGTCGCTGTGCTTACGTCGATCTGGACCCTCGACGTGTAATGTGTCAACGGTGGATGACAGAAATAGCACCGGTCTTCGGGGGGAATCAGGGAACCGCCATTCGTTTTAGTTCGAAAGAAAATCTCCCGTCCTCGCTCCTGCGCTTCAGTCAGTTCGCGGCCAGAACCCAGGCGTGGATTGCGGGGCAGCCTGAGCGATTGGATAAAACTTTCGACATCCTGTGCTTCGCGAGGGCTGAACCCTTGCGACCGGAGGATGAACATGGCGGCGCGCGGACCGGCCTGCGCGGCGAGGTCACGGTTCTTGCCGTTCCATTTGAAAGGTGAGGTGTCGGCAATCCCGAGCAGCGTCCGGTTTTCTACCACATCCCGGCCAAGCCTGGGAGTTTCGAGCATCCACGTCAGCCCATCGGAAAGTCCTTCATGGGGATGACATGTAGCACATGCCAATTGTCCCTGAAAACAGTAACTTGCGTCGAAAAAAGGCGTTCGCCGCGGCGAACGGCAGTAATCTCCTTGGGCCCGCCCAAATCAATGGTGGAGGCGATTGCCAGCTTCTGCAGATCTAGTACGCTCACCGTGTCGTCCAGTCGGTTCGCGATGTAAGCGAAACGGCTACTCGGACCGACGGCGATAGCAGTTGGATCTAGCCCTGTTGGAATGCGGTGGACAACAAATTGGCGGGCCGAATCGAGCCGGTCGGCAAGCGCCTCCGGTTTATCTAGCGGCATGCGATTCGAGAATCTATTCAGCTTCGCGGTATCAACAACGGAAACTATATTGGCACCGGCCGCGGTCACTAGAGCCCGCTGTCCGTCCGGCGTGGTGGCGGAACCGAACCCGTCGGCATAATACTGGTCAATATCGTCCAGCAACAATTCGCTGACACGTGATTTTCCGAGACCCCCAGCGTGGGATGGAGAGGGATGAACAATCGCCATTCCGTGCGTCAGATACCAGCCCTGTTCAATCTGGACCAAAGGATTGAGGTTTTTGGGCCGCATGAAGGGGATGAGCAAATAACCTCCCTCCTTCGCTGGCACCTGCGCAATGTGCCGAAGCTGGATGACCCCTGGGACAAGGACCCTTTCGGCGACAACTTGCGCGCGTGCATCAATCTCGGTTATCTCGGAGACCGGCGGTTGATCGGAGGGCCCTGGACGCGCCAAAAGGTTTGAGACGAACACCTGACTTCCATCACGCGAAAGGGCGACATATTCAGGAAATGTCCCGGCGGTTAATCGCTTGATCTCTTTTCCGGTCAAGAGGTCAATCAGGGAAACGTCATTCCCCAAGGTATTCGCCACGTATAGCACTTCTCCTGTTCGGTCGGTTGTTACCCCGACAGGTCCCCAACCGGCTTCGAGTGTGCGATGGGGCTGCAAGGAATGGGCATCAATCTCGGTGACCGTATCGTCCCGCTCATTTGAAACGTAAAGGGCTTTTCCGTCGGGAGAGACGGCAATCGCTTTTGGTCTATGACCAACCTTGACGCGCCCTGTAACATGGCCGTTGTGAGTGTCCACCACCAGCACGAGATCACTGTCTTCACAGACCACGTAAAGCCGCTGGCCATCAGGCGAGAGCTTGAGGTCGATGGGGCTCAGGTACCGCGGGCCGGTCGCTTCGGACCAGTCAGAGCGTTGGACGGCTTGGCTAAAGACCGCCCTCGGCAAAACGTCTAAACTGAGTCCAGCCAAAAACACAAGAACGACGACTACAGTGCCTGAAAGTATGTTCCGCCTGTAGGTGGCCTTCTCTGTCGCCCTTTTGTCTTTCGTCCCCAGCATGACCGACAGCTCCTTCAAATAGAACTCAGCATGTTGGGAAATCTAAATTCGTTGGTATCGACGACTGAGGGAGGTAGAAAACCCCTGAGCTCAGTCAGCGCCGCTTTAGAACTTGAAACGTTAGACAGCTTACGTGAAGGAGAGAATCGGCGTCAGTGATGGGAGACCATGGACATTGTGACGCTCATCACAAAGTTACTGGTGAGAGTGCGACAAATAGACCGAGACTGACCACTCGCAGACGGTAGGAGGTATGGTTATCGGCTATCGGAGGCGAGCTTCCTGGCCCGAATCAGCCCATTTTGGAACTCGGACGATGGTCTCATGGCTGCTCCCCCTCCCTCTTCTTTTCGGCTCCTCGTTTCAATCGAGCCATCATATGTCCGAGCCTCTCTCTCTGCTCCCGTTCAGCTTCGTCTTTGGGTTCGGCCTGGGGGCGAGTGACTCGCCAGGTGAGCTGACCCGAGAGAGGGGCCTCAGGGTAGGCCCCTGGATCAGAGAGAATGTAGTTTTGGAACGAAGTAGGCTCTTCCTGAAAGCAGGACCGGACGGCCCGGCGCAGCAATTCGGGGTCACCTATGTCCACGAGATCAATAATGCGGACCTGTTGGCGAAAGCGCGCAATGTACTCGATTGGCAGGTTGAAGAGATAAGGAGTTCGAGCCTGGGCGCCGACGATCCGCCTGCGCTCGTCCACGCCATTCTTGAGCAGCATCACGAGAGCATCGCCCGTCTGGTGTCCCGGCGACTCCGGCCCGAAGATCACAAGGTACCTGACGTTCGGGTTGGCGACGACGTTACAAATGAGCTTTTCAATGCCTATGTTTTCGGTCTGGATAGTGCCCGAGAGGGCAGCTCCACTTTCCAGACCAACTCGGACCAGGTTCTCAATATCCGGTGGAATCTTCTCCTGGTCGTAAATTAGGATGACCGCGACGGCGACCGGTGAGTAGTCATTGCCGCGCAGGAAGCGCCCCTCTTCAGGCGGATAGCTCAATGCCGGCTGCACCTTCAACATAACCCTTCCATATGGCCCTGGGTGAACGCTTTAAGCCGCGTTCGCAGCTCGTCTCGAGCGCGGCGGAACGCGGCCAGCCTTTCTTCTTCGGAGCCTTGCACCGCGGCGGGATCCTCGATGCTCCAGTGAATACGTTTTGTATTCGCCGGGAAGATGGGGCAACTCTCTTTAGCGTTGTCGCAGACCGTGATCACATAGTCAAAAGGCTGCCCTGCGAACTCATCCACGGACTTGGAACGGTGGCCAGAAATATCGATTCCCACCTCCCGTATCACGGTGATTGCCTCAGGTCTCACGCGGGTCGGTTTCGTTCCTGCGCTGAAAACGTCATAGATATTTCCCGCGTCATGGCGCAGTAACCCTTCCGCCATTTGACTGCGAGCCGAATTTCCCGTGCAAAGGATAAGGACTCTCACTTAGCCGTTACCTCCGTCGTATCTCCTGATGCTAGTGTCAGCGCGCCAATGTCAAACTCGTGTTCCACAGACGTACTCGGCTTGACTCCTCTGAGAATAAATACAAGCAAAGGGACTAAGGCCTCAGCGCAATTTCCATCAGAATGGTTCCCGCTGACAACCGGTAACAGCCATCGAATTCCTGGCACTCCAGACAGTTGCGCCAAGCCTCGCGGTTGGTAGTAACGGCGCGCCTGGTGACCACGACCCCTGGACGGTCAATCCGGTAGCCAAACACCTTTCCCGCCACGGGCTCATCGTGAGCCAAGGTGATCACCGACGGGAACATCTTTCCATAGCACGTGGGCTCGTTTTTCATTGGACTGCCTCCTTAAGATTCCTTTGCGATGAACTCAAGGACGTGCCCTTCAATTTCATCGCGAACGCGCCGGAATACTTTCATGCGCTCACTGGGCGAGCCTTTCGCTGAGGCAGGATCTTCCACAGTCCAGTCAAGGTACCAGATCGCTCCGGGAAGAACGGGACAGGATCACGCACAAAAGGGGCTGATTCTGCATTCAAGAAAATGTGGTGGTAGCGCTAACATCTCGCCTGCATCCCTACACCGGACAGCCCATTCCAGCAGGCTGCGATATTGGTCAAAGTTTGTAATATTTCCTAACCACTCGGTGCCGGACGAGCTTGTAATGACAACCACATTCGGCACGTCGCAGGGCCCCACACAACCACTGATCGTCAATTGGACTCGCTTCAGCAGTCCTCGCGTCCGCCATTCTTTCTTAAACCATTCAACCGGAACCTCTGGCAAACCACGGTCCGTATTGCCGCAACAACAACCTCGGCAGATCGTAACCTGTCCGATCCCCAGGCGCTTCGTTTTAAGTGGGTAATCGCGCTGCGCGTTCACAGGGCTTGTCCAATTCCCCAAAAACCTACCAGAAAACCCTCAACCTAGAGTTCGTCGGCAGCAACAGGATTTGCTTCCCGACTTAGGAACTTCCTGGCAGCAGCCTTGTAGAATTGAGAATAAAGGCCAACTCTGAGACCACATGAATGATGGCCGCCAGCAACGGATTCAGAAATCCAAAGGCGGCCATTCCAACTCCTATGCTGTCTACTGCCAAAGTGCCAGCGAAATTCTGCATGATGATGCCACGACAGCGTCGCGCGATCCGCAACGTTTCGACGAACTTGGAAAGATCATTTCCTATCAAAATGACATCTGAACTTTCCCTGGCAACGGCAGTCCCCGATCCCATGGCAATCCCCACATTGGCCTCTACCAAGGCTGGTGCGTCATTGATACCGTCCCCGACCATGGCGACTTTACGATCTTTCCTGCGCAGGTCACTGACCCACTTCGCCTTCTGCTCCGGCAAGAGTTCTCCAACTGCTTCATCCACGCCGAGATCCCGTCCAACTGCGGTGGTGGCAGCTTGCGTATCTCCGCTCAGCAGAACCGTTCTCAAGCCCATCCCTCTCATCGCAGCAACCGCGTCCTTCGCTTCGGGGCGCAGAACGTCGGCAATGCGGATGCTTCCCAGAACTTGTCCTCCGCGAGCGACATAGACTTCTGAGACGCCGCCCAGGCCGTCGCCATTAACAGACGGAATGCTTCTCACACCACGCTCCATCAAAAGCGCCCTACTGCCGACAAGAATCTCCTCGCCTCGTGAAGTCGCTCTAACTCCTCTTCCGGGCGTATAGGAGAACTCATCAGGCTCTACGACCGGGACGGCAAGCTCGGCAGCCTGCTCAATGATCGCTTTGGCGAGGGGGTGTTCAGACTTGCGCTCGGCAACGCTGGCAGCGGCTATGATCTGTTGCACAGAGAAACCGTCACTTGAGACGACCTCCCGAATTTGCGGAGTTCCGAACGTCAATGTGCCGGTCTTGTCCAACAGTACAGTGTCCACACCGGCCAGCGCTTCCAGGTAAAGTCCACCCTTAATAATCGCCCCCTGGTGCGCGGCGCGGCCGATGGCGCCGAGGATGGCTAAGGGTGTACCCGCCGCGATGCCACAAGCTCCAGCGACGATTACAACCGAAATTGTAGATCGGGCGTTGTGAGTGATGATGAACGTTAGAGTTGCTGCCCCAAGCGCAAAATACACGAGGTAGCTGGCCAGGCGGTCGGCCGTTTTCTGGATCGGCGCCCGAGACTTCTCGGCCCGCTCTACGGCTTCAATGATTCTCCCGAAGGTGGTATCGCGACCCAGCTTCTGCGCTTCGATTTCCAGTGCCCCAGACTGGTTAATGGTTCCTGCGTAGACGGTGTCTCCAGCCGCTTTTTCAACTGGCATGGCCTCACCCGTAATTGCCGCCTGTTCCACAAATGAACGTCCGCCCAGCACGACCCCATCAACGGGTACGTGTCCGCCCGGCTTCACAATGACCGTGTCACCGACTTGAACTTGGTCGGCAGCTATTTCAGTTTCTTGAGCATTACGTCGGACAAGGACAGTTCTTGGGAGGAAATCGAGCAGCCCCTGGATTGCCCGCCGGCCCCGGCCGACGGTAAAACCTTCCAGCACCTCGGCGGCCAGGACGAAACCGGTAATAACCAGAGCGGTGAAGAACTCCCGGATGGCTAAAGCCGCGAGAAGGGCAATGGTCATCGAGAGTTCCATCGTCATTTTTCGTTCGACAATGTTCTCAATGGCCTCCTTGAAAATGGGATAGCCGCCGATCAGCGTGGCCGCAATTCTAATTACACTGATCCGCGGAAAGGGCTCCCGCAAGTGAAACCACACGGCAGCGGCAGCGAGTGCCACAAAAGCAATGCGAACGAGCTCGATCCATTCCAATCCGTGCTCGTGTTCCGCGTGGTCCGGGCATTCGGTAGGCCCTTTCATGTGGGAGGAGCTTTGGCCCACACCGGGCGGAGGGGCTGTTTCCCGGCTTTTTTCGACCAAGTTAGCAGCGCCCATATCCCTCTCCTCTCCCATCAACTGGGAGTTGGTTATTTCAAGTAAGACTTGACCATGGCGATCACTTCGTCGGCGGCCGCTTCCTGATCCGAAGAGGGCTTTTGCTTTCCATTGAGTACGTGACTCCTGATGTGGCCCTCCAGGAGTTCGGCCATCAGACTGTTCATTGCCCCTCTTGTTGCACTCATCAGTTGCAAAACGTCGGAGCAATCGCGCTCTTCGGTGAGAGCCCGCACGAGAGCGTCAACCTGTCCTTGAATGCGTTTGGCCCTTAGAATCAGTTCTTTCTTGTCCTTGATCGTATGGCTCATTGTCCCAGCTTCCTTTCGAGTTATACCATACCACGTACGGTATGTCTACTATCGATCAAACCTCTTTACTTCGTGAGTATATTGCTTCTGCACCGGGCCGTGGCAACTCCGTTGGCATTTGCGGGATTCGCGCCCGATGAGGCACATCACGAGATTGCTTTGCGCTAGCTCAGCCTCATGACGATGCTCCAATGGGCACCTTGCTGGCGGTTAGATGTGGTGCCCACGTTCGCCTGCTGATTCCTCCTGGGTAACGCACTCGGAACATGCGCTAAGGGGTGCATCGCAGAACTGGGCCTGATAAACGCCTTTCCCGGAAAATGGGATGACTGTGGACTACGATCTACCCGATTTCCCTAGGTCGTAGTACGCCGTCAGCACACATGCGCGGCGAAGGATTAGCATTTACCAGGCCTTTGAAGGGGTGCTACTGATGGGGAAGTCAGGCGTCCCTTCTAGACAATCTCATGCCGCTCGCGAACAGCGCACGTATTTTGTGAGAGCGGATCGAGCCTGAGACGCCTTCCTGGAAAATGGGCGTTCGGGATGCCGAGGTGCTGACGGATGGCAGTGCTCGCGATTCGAACGATCATTCAAGCGCCGACGGTTCCCTGCACACAACGCACACACATATCCAGCCTTGGCTCGCTACAAGTGCAAGAAAACGGGATGCCGTCCGCACTTATGACACTGATCAACGCGAATCAGTGGCCACAAACCACCGTTGAACTGCGTCTTGGCTATCCTTGGTCTCGGGCATCTCGGACATGGAGAGGCCTTGCCGATTACGCCGTTTGAACTAAGCCGCTAGCGCGGCGGATTTAGATTGGTGCGGGAGGCGAGGGGTCGAGCGCGTTAGTTTGGGGGTTACAGAAAGGAGGTTTCTGTGACCCCACTACGTCGACGGATGCTGGAGGAACTCCAGCGTCGCAACTATTCGCCATCTACGAAGCGCGGCTACATCCTCGCGGTTAAGCAGTTCGCGGAGTATTTCGGTAGGTCTCCAGAAAAGATGGGGGCGGAGGAGATACGCCGTTTCCAACTCTACCTGCTCAACGAAAAGAAGCTCGCCCCGACCACCGTGGAGATACGCATGGCCGCGCTGCGCTTTCTCTACAAGAAGACCCTGAAGCGGCGGGATCTCGCCTACGATGACCTGATCTTTCCCAAACCCCCCCCAAAGCTTCCGCTGGTGCTCAGTCAAGAAGAAGTCAAGTGGCTGATCGAAGCGGCGCCCAACCTGCTCCATCGAACGCTGCTCATGCTTCTCTACAGTACGGGCCTTCGCCGCACCGAAGCGTCGCTGCTGAAAGTGAGCGACATTGATAGCGAGCGCCGGGTGATTCACGTTCGCCACGGAAAAGGCTCTCGCGACCGCGACGTGCCGCTGACGGCACGGCTGCTGGAAGCCCTACGCCAGTACTGGCGCTGGAAGAAGCCGAGAGTCTATTTGTTTCCGAGCACTGCCGGCCATCGCGGCGTGGAACAACCCATTTCCGACGAGACGGTCTGGTATGCCTGCCACCGAGCGGCGGTGAAGGCGGGTATCCAGAAGCCCATCGGTCCGCATACCCTACGGCATAGCTTTGCCACGCACCTGCTGGAAGCTGGCGCCGATTTGCGCACCATCCAGTTGTTGTTGGGCCATCGGGAATTGAAACACACGATCGTCTATCTGCACCTGTCCCAGCGTCATCTGCACGCCGCCCTCAACCCGCTGGAGCAGATCGAGATTCGTGCTTACGGTGAGAAACCGCGGAGGGAGGATCAAGACAGGTGACACGGCCACCCTGGGAGGTGGCCGAGGTCATCCGCAGAACCGGCAGCAAGTTCTTCCAACGCTATCGCCAATCGCTGACTTGGGCACAGGTCAAAGTGCTCGCGGCGATCGTGCGTTGCCGTACAGCCGCACTCGGCGGGCACCGCGATCAATGCCGACGCTGCGGCTATCAGGCCATCTCGTACAATTCGTGTCGCAACCGGCATGGTCCGAAGTGTCAGACGAATGCCCGGGAGAAGTGGCTGCGCCAGCGGGAGCAGGAACTTCTGCCGGTGGGCTACTATCACGTGGTTTTCAGTCTGCCCCACTCCCTCGTGCCGCTGGTTTGGCAGAATAAGAAGGTCCTGTTCACCCTCTTGTTCGAGGCTGCGGCGGCCACCTTGCTGGAAGTGGCCGCCGATCTGAAACATCTCGGTGCGGAGATCGGATTCCTCAGCATCCTGCACACCTGGGGACAGACCCTGCAGCCGCATCCCCACCTCCACTGCGTGGTACCGGGCGGGGGCCTATCACCCGATCACCAGCGCTGGGTCGCTTCCCGAGCGCACTTCTTCTTACCGGTCAGGGTGCTTAGCCGGGTTTTTCGTGGGAAGTTCGTCGCCGGATTGCGCCACGCGGCGGAGAGCGGCCAACTGGCTTTTCACGGAGAATGCCTTCCCCTGGCTAGACCAGAAGCCTTCGCGGCGTTTCTGCGTACCCTGTTTCAACAAGATTGGGTGGTCTATGCCAAGCCCCCCTTCGGCGGACCCGAACACGTTCTGCAATATCTTGCGCGCTATACGCACCACATCGCCATCTCCAACCACCGCATCCTCGCCGTCACGGATTCGCACGTCACCTTTCGATGGAAGGACTACGCACATCACAGCCGGCAACGGACCATGACTCTTACCGGCGAGGAGTTTCTTCGCCGCTTCGTCCAGCATGTCCTACCCAAGGGCTTCCCGCGCATTCGCTACTTCGGTTGGCTGGCCAACCGCCGCCGCAAAAACTTCCTGCCGCTCTGCCGCCAGCTCCTCGCCCAAACGCCGCCCCCCATTCCTGGGACGCTCACAGACGAACCCGCAGTCTGGCTGTGCCGCTATTGCCAGGGACCAATGCAGGTGGTCGAACGGCTGACCGCCTTACAGATTCTCGACACCCAAATCAGGGAGGTCATCATTCATGACAGTTCCTAACCTCCCGCTCACAGTCCGTCTCCTGCGGTGTGCTTCTCCACGCCAGGTGGTCGTGTCTTCGCTCCCCGGAGATCGGTCACTTCTACCCCGTAAAACCCGCCCCGCCACACCCTCATCCTTCCCATCCGACGCTCCTCCAACAACCCAACGCGCCGCGTCGGAAGCTTCCAGTTCACCGTTTCCCCATACGCAACGATTGAAAACCCATAGGCCCTAAGTTCGGGGACGCCGCGCCAGCGGCTTACTTCAAACGGCTCTATCGGCAATGCCCCGAACTTACCCTTCCGCCCTCATCACCATTTATCCGTCGGGGCATTGCCGATAGAGGTCTAGCGTTATACGACAATGTGGATTATTGCTTGGCGCTTCGGCCAGAAGCGAGGATTGCGACTGCAGATTCGTCGGTAAACAGTAGGCCACTACCGGTCACCTACCCGAATCGAAGGAAATCCCGCGGAAAAATGGCGACTACAGCGGACGTAGATTCGGCCAACGGACGACTGACTTATATCGCCTTTTGGACTTAAGCGTACTTCTGCGTCAGATTGTGACTGATAGTAGTGTCCAGTTGAGCACGGCATCGGCTCCCTAAGCCCCCGCTTTGCGGGAGACGGCATTTTCCGAACACACCAGTATGTTGCCAATTGCTTATTTCTTCACTATACTTGATGAAATGCGAAAACGAGAGTATCTTGGTGAGTTCGAACTGACAGTGATGCTCGCATTGCTCCGGCTGGGGGAGGACGCCTACGGCGTTTCGATAGCAAGGGAGATCGAAGCGAGCAGCGACCGCGAGGTTGCAATCGCGGGCGTGTATGCTGCACTGGAGCGCCTGGAGCGGAAGGGGTTCGTTAATTCGCGGAGGGGCGAACCAACGCCGGAACGCGGCGGCAGAGCGAAGCACTTCTTTCGCGTGACGGCCCAGGGATTGCGACAGGTGCGCAAAACGCAGAAAACACTGGTCCGTTTATGGCGAGGCCTTCCGCAGTTGGATGGAGGCGAGGCATGAAGGTCATCCCACCCACGTTGGCTACCTGGATGCTGAAGCACCTGGTGTTGGGGGACAGGAACGAAGCGCTTGAAGGAGACTTGCTGGAGGAGTTCCAGCGGCGGCGGTCGGCAAGTTGGTATTGGCGTCAGGTGATAGGGGCCATCCTGGACCACTCGAACGTAATGCGGGCTGGGTGGGTGACGGTCTGTGCTGTCCTATTCGCAGCGGTCTGGGTCTGTGGACTTTGCCTGATTGTTTCCATTAAGGCCCATTCACCACTGCAAATGGCTTCCGCCAACTGGATACCCTACGGAAAGTCAGACTGGATTGCAGTGGGGATTGTCTTTTATCTCGGGGTGCCGCTTTCCGTCTATCTGGCTCTCGCCCGAAACCTGAGCCTGCGGGCATTTACGATTGGACTTGGCGCAGGCGTGCTCGTAGTCGTCATGCTTCCATTCTTTCAATCTCGCCTGGCAACGCCCCTGAATTATGTTCTCGAGTACGGGCGCGCGAAGCACTGGAGCGTTGTGCTGTGGCTGCGTGGGTATGACTTAATGCAAGGGTGCCTACCTCTCATCGCGGCGGCGTGGGTCGCCGCGTTAAGCAAGATTAAGATGGGCACCCTGGGTCCGCAGGAGGCCAGGCCTCATGCATCCGAATACACCAACAACTAGGAACCGAGTGGCGCGCAGCGCGATTTTAGCGGCGGCGATTCTGGCTGCGATTTCCTTCCCTACGGGAGATGTGGCGAGGACTGACCTCAACGACGTCAAGCGAATTGGAACTTAACCAGTAGCCAGCAGAAGGGAGCAATGCATGAGAATCGATTCGGCAATCAACCTCAAAGTATTGAGAAGGTTTTTTCCGGTGAAGGTACTAGTCGTTGGGATAGCCGTATCCCTGTCCCTTGAAGTGCTGAGTCCGCCGCGGCTCGCGGCCCAGACAGCCGCAGCGCAAGCCCATTTCACCTTTCCCGATACGCCTGCAGCCAAGCAACTCCAAGCATGGCTGGCTGCGTTCGACAGCGGCGAGCGAGCCACCATTCAAGCCTTCGTTGCAAAATCCATGCCCGAGGGCACTGGCCCGGATTTCGTCGATCAGACAATTCAGATGCGGGATCAGTTTGGCGGTCTCGATTTCCAGAAAGTAGAGGAATCGACGGATGTGCGATTTGTCGCGATCGCGCAGACGCGTTTGGGCGGGGAGCGCATCCGGATGACTGTGGAGGTGGATTCGGCCGAGCCGCACCGGATCACCTCGATCTTCCTCCAGCCGGTATCGCCCCCCGGGAACACGCCGCCTCCCCCCGAGATGACGGGGGCTGAAATTGAGACGGTCCGGACGCAGCCTTCCTTTCACCAGTTCTCCGCCTGGCTAGCGGCCTTCAACACCGGTGATAAGGATCAGTATCGGCAGTTCCTGGGCAACAACTTCCCAACTCGAGCATCGAGCCTCAATCAGGATATGGATCTCCGCGAGCGCACGGGCGGGTTCGAGTTCCGGAAGCTGGAGCAGGGCTCAGCCACGCAGGTTAGCGGACTGGTTCAGGAGCGCGATTCGGATCAGTTTGCGCGCTTCACGCTGAAGGTGGAACCCGCGGAGCCGCACCACATTCTTTGGATGAGCCTGATGGCTATCCCTCGCCCAACCGCGTTTCCCATTCCACGGCTGACCGAGAGCGAAGCCATCGCGGCCGTCAAGGCACAGGTCGAAAAGAATGTTGCCGCCGACCGGTTCGCCGGCACAGTGCTGGCAGCGAAGAACGGCAAGGTGTTATTCAGCGGCGCATACGGATTGGCGGACCGCGAAAAGAAGATTCCCAATACGCTCGACACTCGTTTTCGCATTGGGTCAATGAACAAGATGTTTACTGCTGTGGCAGTCCTGCAACTGGTCGAGGCCGGCAAGATCAAGCTGACGGATCCGCTCGGGAAGTACATCTCCGATTATCCCAATCAGGAGATCGCCACCAAGGTCACGATCCATCAGTTGCTGACGCATACGGGCGGCACCGGTGATATCTTTGGCCCGGAATTCGACAAGAATCGCAAGGAGCTCCGAACGCTCAACGACTATGTGGCGCTGTACGGCAAGCGCGGTCCTCAGTTTGAACCCGGTAGCCAGTGGCGGTATAGCAATTACGGTATGTTGTTGCTCGGAGTTGTGATTGAGAGGGTGACCGGCCAGAGTTACTACGATTACGTGCAGGAGCACATTTACAAAGCCGCCGGGATGACCCTGACGGGATCATTGCCTGAGGATCAAGCCGTCGCCGGGCGTTCCAGCGGATACATGCGATCGGAAACCGGTGGGCGGGTCCCCAACGCCGATACGCTGCCCTATCGCGGCACCTCGGCTGGTGGCGGTTACTCAACGGTAGGAGATCTGCTGAACTTTGCCAATGCCCTGATGAGCCACAAATTGCTGAACGCCGCTTCTACGGAGTTACTGATTACTGGGAAAGTGGACGCAGGGCCAGGCGGGAAATATGGCTATGGGTTTGAAGATCAGCGCGACAAGGACGGAAACGGTTGGGTGGGCCATGGCGGCGGCGCGCCGGGCATGAATGGTGACTTGAAGATTTACCCCAGGTCCGGATATGTTGTCGCGGTATTGGCGAACCTGGATCCTCCGGCGGCGCAGCAGATCTCGGAGTTTCTAGATCTCCGGCTGCCCGAGGGAAAGTAGAACTCGCAATCTTGCCCAAAGAGTAACCGATCGCGCGAAACGGCTTCCCGGAAAAGCTATCGGACGCCGGTGAATTTCCGAATCCTGCACACCGGAGTCTAGCAGGATTCGGCTTGAAAAACGCCCTGCCCCGGAAAATGGAACGATCGCATCTCGAAGCTGGGACAGACTCCCACCGGTATTCGATAACTGCCCAACTCACCACCTAAGCCGGATTGGGAACGAAAAACGTTAGTGCTGTATCGGAAGCGCGCCAGTGAAAAAGCGATCGCGCAGCGCGAGGGTCCAATCTGCGCGCTTTCGATACAGCCGTTTGAAGGAAGCCGCGACACCCACCCTGTGGCCTATGGGTTTTGAATCGAGTTCTGTCTATAGGTCAGTGAACGCACAAGGACTTGCGGAGTGTTGGTGTGATCGAGATTCATCGATTTCTGGGCACGTTTTCCGCTCACAACCGCCATCCTACCGCAAGACTGGCGGTAGTGCAGCAGCCCGGATGTGGGGCAGATTGGACGCCGCAGGGCTCGGACCCCGAACCTCAGCTTCCGGCAATATGTGGGCTTCGAGTATCCAGTGCCGATTCACTGCGAGCACGCGAAGCGTCCGCCGCTCCGAGCGGCTTCGTTCAAACGGGGTTGTGGGAAATAGCTCCTGCCTTTTCGCCATATGGGGGGTAATATCGGTTCGGCACGGGGTTTAAACAGAGCCGCGAGGAACGATCTTCCCTTCGGTATATTCTATCCAGAGTCCGGGTGGCGGGCGACTTTTTGTCCTTGACCAAGCAGGTTCGGTAGCTGTCTAATCTACTCATCCGTGTCGCGAGGGTGCCGATGGGGCTGACTCGTGGTACGACGCGGCCTGTTGGAGGTAGACCAATGGCTCACTACTCCCGGCGTGATTTCCTGAAGACTGGACTTGCCGCAGCGGCGCTCGCTGGCGCCGGAAGCCTTCCGCTGAGAGCGGCTCGCGAGACAGCGACGGATTGGGTAACGCTCGGGAAATCCGGTATAGAGGTGACGCGGCTCGCCTTTGGCACCGGCACCCTAGGCGGACAAGTGCAGCGCGAGCTGGGGCAAGACCAATTTACGAGGCTGGTCCGCTACGCCTACGACCGCGGTATTCGCTTTTTTGAGACCGCTGAGTCTTACGGCGAGATGCACAGGATGCTCGGAGTGGCGCTGAACGGCATTCCACGGGACAGCTATCGGCTGATGTCGAAGGTGACCACGCGTGAAGGCATAGATCCGCTGCAGAAGATCGACGAGTTGTGCAAACTCGCCAATACCGAGTACTTCGACGTGATGCTGCTGCACTGGCAGCACGTCGCAACGTGGCCAACAGACAGCATCCGGTGGCAAGAAGGCATTTTGGAAGCCCAGGCGAGACACATTGTGGTAGGACGCGGTGCGTCGGTGCACGGTCTCCCTGCCTTGCGCCAGGTTCCGGGGAACAAGTGGCTCCAGGTCGCGATGATCCGGATGAATCATAAAGGCAGGAGCATGGACGCGGAGGACTACAACACGGACGGATTGGGGAATGTGAGCGAGGTCGTCACGCATGTGAAACAGGTCCGCAAAGAGGGGATAGGCTTGATCAGCATGAAACTCGTGGGAGAGGGTGCATTCACGACCCGCGAAGACCGCCAGGCGGCGATGAGGTACGCGTTTAAGAGCGCAGGCGTCGATTGCGTGACGGTTGGCTACAAGAATACGGCAGAGATCGATGAAGCCATTGAGAATCTGAATCTGGCGCTCGCGTAACAGTCGGCCCGCAACTTCCTTTTCGCCTACGACTGGCGCGATGGAGGTCGATGCTGTTCACCGGATAGGGTAGTTCGACAGAATCGCTTCCGGGAGAACAGTTGTTCTAGCAAGGCCCAAGCGAGAACGTCTGTATTGAAATCGGCCAAAACTGATCCCACTCCCCAGGGTGTGGCGCGGCGGGGCCGACTGGACCAGCCGCACGCGCTCGGGTAATTCGTCGCAGAAGGCAGACCACAGAGCGGTTGCGTAACAGTTCAGATCTCCTGGCCCGAGCGCACTCGCCCGGCAGAGGTCCGCCGCCTTTTGGGCAAAATCTGCTTTTCCGGTACACCGGAAAACTCAATTAATTCCTACCTCAACCGATGCGCTACGCATTCCCTCACTCCTAGCCCTCGCTACCATTCCTCATCACTCGACCTCAACCCACCTGCCGTCGGAGATTCAGTCAGCGGAAAATCCACTCTGCGCGAGCGGCTCACGAACTGATTTGCCATCACCCCTCCGAAGTTCTCGGGGTCCACTCGTCCGACATCGGAAAGGCCAGTACGCCCGCCACGGAGTGTTGAAGGCTGGCCGACGGCAAGTCGAAGAATCGCCCGTTCGCAAAAACCCCGTCCCGGCTGACAACCTCAGCGATTTGCGTTTGGCGGGAACGCTCGGACGCCGCCAAAAACTGGCAAAGCTCCAAGTCGGGAAGTTCTTCAACGAGGAGCATCTCTGCATTCAGCGCAAGAAGCTCGCTATAAGTACTCAAACTCTGCTCCAGCAAATCGATGTTCTGAAGAACACGACCTCGAAGCTCCTCATAGCTCCGCATTTTCCCCCGCAACTCTTCAACCAGTACCCTGTAGCGTTCAAGCCGCAGTGACCGAACGCGCTCGTGAAGTTCCCGCCGGTGTCGCGCGTTGGCCGCTTTCTCCCGCCACTCCGGCGAATTCATCTTGTGGCCAAGTTGCCGGGCGAGCGAATGCGCCGAACCGTGGAAAATGCATCCCGATGTCCAGCACTGAAACAGCCCGCGACTGAAATCTACTGAAACCCGCGCCCGCTTCCCACATACCGGACAATCCCACCGCGCGCGCTCCCGGCGAGGAGCCGCAGCGCCTGCTTCAAGAAGGAGGGCGTGCAAGTCCGGAGATTCAGACCTTGCAGGATTTGCCGGGTTGTTTTGCAAATTTTGCTGTGATTTCATGGCAAATTTTGCAAAAGGCTGTTTCATAAAGGCTTTACCTCCAACGCATTGCGGGCGGGCACCGCCTGTATGTTCTGGTGTATAAAGGTTTGTTTGTATGTAGGGGTTTGAATTTGGGAAGAATTTTTGCATGAAACCGAACGCGCTGCAAAGGCAGTGAGTTCCCAGTTCGCTGGGGATTGGAACAGGATTTCGTACCCTTTTCCCACAGGGCGCGCCGCGATGATTTGCGCTTCACTGAGTTTTCGAATGGCATCCCAGAAAGCCCGTGGCGAAATCCCGGCCGTCCGACAGAGTTCGCTAGTCGGTGCGTGAATCACCCGGCGTCCGTGTCCGTAACTCGCCAACCGAAAGATTGCGAGCAGCAAGGAAATTTCCGCCGGCCGCATTCGAACAAAAAAGCCCGAATCCCAAAAAGCATTCGGAATTCGCACAAAACCACCTCCCCACAAACCATCGTGACATTGGCCAGAGGTCCGTTGAAGCTCATCGGCCAGCTCGCGTGCCTCATTTTCGATTGGTCGGCCGGTCACTCTTGCCCCCACGCCCAGCTGAATTATCTTTTTCCATACACGATCCCGAGAAATTCACGTTGCTCCCCCCTTCACGGCGGAGTCTATATCTGAACCGCAGCGGGCTCGGCAATCACTAGAACCCCCCGCGACAATTTCGTTCGCCTTTTCCACTGCCTGCTACCTTCAGGCTTCTGTGGCGCTAGACGGTAGGTAGGACCGCCAGGGCAGGTGGCCTTTTCGCCCCATAGGTTCACGCTCGGCCCCGCTGCAGCCTTGGCGGACTCCCCAGCGAAATGGTGGCCGCCTCAGGATTAGGGCTACTTGCGCGCATCCAAGAGTCGAGTCAACTCGCTCTTGGGAATCAGAACCCGTCGCCCGAATCTGATGCTTTTGAGTTCCCCGCGCCGGATGGCCCGATCCACGGAGTCCTTTGAGACGCCGATTGACTCTGCGACTTCATCTTTTGAAAATGCTAACTTATCCTGCTTCTGCATGAGACCCCCATTCACTGCCATTTTGAGCTTGACAGTGCCCAAATCTGAGTGGTATTGTTGCTTCCTGCTATGGTAATTAGCCGTAAGCAACGACTAGCAGACATACTGAACGGTAGGGCCTTGGCGGCTTGGCTCAATCGTCAGGATGATAACGGCCTAACCGTAACGAGGGCCAAGCTAGTTGCGAACTATCTCTCCGAGAAGTCCCCCGTCAAGCGGCGGGAAATGGCCAAAGATCTTAACGTCTATTCGGACTCCGGGGACGTTGGGTATTTTTTGGCTTTTCATGAGGATGTTGACAATCAGGACCCAAGGCGATGGACGTCTCAGATTATTGGAATGTACGTGGCCTACCAACAGGTCGCCATTGAATACGGTGTCGTGTTCCAAGATCTCATCAGAACGATATTTTCAATGGGATTCATGGGTCGGATGCTTCCCGAGGAGGCAAGCAAGGGCACGCCCGCGAGCCCTGAGGACCTCCAGGAACGGCTTCGTAAGGGCTCTTCCTGCCCGCTCAAAGTTCGAGCTGAATTCCGCCCGTGGGGCCACGGCGTTGAGTTCAAGATAGTGCCCGAGGACGAACATAGCAGGATGCTTTACCTCTTTATACAGTTGGTCAACTCTGGTGATGTCTCTCGTCTCCGCTTCTGCCCCAACTGCGAGAAATTTTGGTACTGCACTGTCCGTGCCGATAAACGTTTTTGTTCCGACGCCTGCAAGGTTTCCTTTTGGCAGAAAACGGCGAGGGGCAAGGAAACGAAGAAGCAGTACATGAAGCGTTACCGGGAGGACCAACGGGAGCGGCTGAAAAAGTCCGCGCTCACGGCAAACCGCCACAAAATTGCCAGGGGAATCCTGGCAAACCTCGGAAAGTGAGGGTAATTTCATGTCGCTCTGGGAACGCGGAAAGTGGTTCTGGGCCGACTTCAGTGTCAACGGTCTGATTAGATAACGGCATCGGCTCCCTAGGGCCGGTAGACTTGGTTTGTCCCGACCAAGGATAGCCGGGAAAGGAGCCGAAGCCATGCAGCATTTTATCGGATGTGACGTGCATACGCGCAACCAAGTCGTGGCCTGGATCGATGAGGAAACGGGGGAGATCAAGAAGCGGCGGTTGGAGCACGAGGGCAAGGAAGTGAAAGAGTTCTACGCGCAGTTTGCGCGGGGGACGGTGGTGGGGATCGAAGCGACGTTTCCCGCGCACTGGTTCGAGCGGCTGAGGGGAGAACTGGGGCACGAGTTGTGGGTGGGCGACGCGGCGCGGATTCGGGCCAGCGCAGTACGCTACCAGAAAACGGACGCCCACGACGCCGAGCTGCTGCTGGATTTGCTGCGCACGGGGCGCTTCCCGCGCATCTGGGTTCCCACCCTGGAAGAGCGCGACCTGCGGCAGTTGCTGGTGCATCGGAGGAAGCAGGTGCGGGCGCGCACGCAGGTGAAGAACCAGTTGCACGCCCTGGCGATCAGCCAGGGCGTGTGCCGGAAGGGCAAGCTGTGGAGTGTGAAGGGAAGGAAAGAACTGGAGAGCCTCGCCCTGTGGCCCTGGGCGGCGCGACGGCGGAAAGAGCTGCTGGAAGGGCTGGACCGCCTGGACGAGCAGGTGCGGGAGCTGGACCGGGCGGTGGAAGAAGCCGGCCGCGCGCGCGAGGAGGTGGCGCTGTTGCGCACCCATCCGGGAGTGGGCATGGTGGTGGGCTTGGCCTTCGTGCTGACGGTGGGACCGATCGAGCGCTTCCCCAACAGCCGCAAGCTGGTGAGCTACTGGGGGCTGAATCCACGCGAGAACTCCTCGGGTGGTCGGCAGCGCCTGGGCTCGATTAGTAAGCAAGGGAACACCATGATGCGCTGGCTGCTGGTGGAAGCCGCGCAGACGGCGGCGCGCCTGGATCCGCAGTTGCGCCGCATTTATCAACGCTTGAAGAAACAGAAGACGAGCGCCGTGGCGAAAGTCGCGGTCGCGCGCCGTCTGGCGGTTCGGTTGTTCTGGATGCTGCGTACGCGCCACAACTACACGCAGCTCGTTCACATGTCCGGTAGCCCGAGTAGCGCGGTGGTTCCGCCCGAAGCGGAACCGACGGTCTGATTGGGCGCCGGGCCTCCCCGCAGCAGGTGGGGAGGTCGCACGGTGAATCATGGTGCCTGCCCCGCGTGACTACACGCCGAGCGGGATCGCATAGATGAGTGGTGGAACCCCAGCGTTCCATCGTGAGATTCGACGAGGCGAGCCTTGGTCGGGACGAGCCAAAAAGAATCCACGAAGAAGGACGAAGCTCTCGCTAAAACGCCAGCACTTCGCCCCTTGGAGAAGTGTTGCTTGACAACGCCGATGCCGTTATAGATGCGTTACCGTGTGCCGCTCAGAGACAGCAGGGGCCGGAAGATTGCAGCGGATGACGCGCACCGCGAGATGGCCGCCCGCAGCGAAGAACGCGCCATGGAAAAGGCCGAACGCGGGCAGCTTGCGCGGCAGAAGGAACGCTCTGCCCGACTGCCATTCACCCAGGCCGCCGATGAATACCTAGCCAGCCGCAAGCTGGAATTGGCCGCGTCCAGTATGGTCAAAGAAACGGATCTGGCCGCCCGGCTCAAGGACCACTTCAAAGAGACAAGGCTCTCGGCCATCAAAGCGGAAAGTGTGATTGCCTACCGGGAATGGCGGGCCAAGAATGGAGTTGGGCCGGCGCTCATCAACATGGAAGTGGGCAGTCTCCGCCGCATTCTGAAGCGGGCCAAGCTCTGGCACATGGTGGGCATGGACATCAAACCCTTGAAAGAGCCGGAGACCATCGGACGCGCCCTCACGTTCGACGAAAGGACGCGCCTCTTTCACGTTGCCACCCAGAAGCACGAATGGGAGACGGCTTGCTGGGCCGCTACAGTGGCCGTCAGTACCACAGCTAGAGGATGCGAGCTACGCGCCTTGCAGTGGCGCAATGTGGATTTCATCAACCGCACGTTGGAAATTCCCAAAAGCAAGACGGAAGCCGGAGTCCGTCTGGTTCCCCTGACGCCAGAGGCTTACGAAGCGCTCATGAAGCTCCGCAGACGTGCAGAGATGTTCGGGCCGGTTGAACCGTCACACTTTGTCTTTGCGGCTTTCCGGTCAAGATTCCGCTTTGAGAACCGCAAGGGCGCCCGTGGGGGAATAGCGAAAGACATGCAGATTAGCGCCTTCGATCCCACACGTCCCGTCGGAAGCTGGCGCAAAGCTTGGCGAACTCTGACCAAGAAAGCTGGGCTCAAGGGCCTTCGCTTTCACGATCTGCGCCACACGGCCATTTCCGCCCTGGGGGAAGCGGGAGTCCCTGACCGCGTGATCATGGACCTCGCGGGGCATGTCAGCACCCGGATGCTCCGGCGTTATTCCCACATCCAACTTGAGGCGAAACGGACCGCCATTCAGGCTCTCTCGAACCGTCCACAAAATGTCACTTCGGGAGGGGTTTCAGACAAGGCCAATGTCACAAAACACGTCACAAAATCAGATGAAAAAGGCAAAGTGCACTCCGTACCAGTGGAAGTTATTGAAAGCATTGGTAGGCCCGTGGGGACTCGAACCCCAGACCTCTACCGTGTCAAGGTAGCGCTCTAACCGGGCTGAGCTACGGGCCTGGACGGCTCCTTCAAGCTAGCGCAGTTCTCCCGACCTGTCAACGTGGGCGCATGCCGCATTGGTTTCGGAACCCTGGCGTGGGGATAATGGAGGAAAGCAGGTGGCGAGCGTTTGGGATGCTGGTGGCGAGAAGCTGCGGGAGTTGCAGGGTGCGAGATGAACAAGGAGCGACGACCCGCAATTCTTCGGGCTCCCCGTGAAGAACATCAAGGCAGGTTCCGTGCTCTTTCGACCACTCGATGAAGAGCGGCAGCGTCTGGTTAGAAATCGCGCTAAAGATGCTGGTTTGAACGGCCGATAACAAAAGTTGATTGGGCTGAGACGCCAGGCGAAGTGGTGTGGCAGCTTTGCCCGTTTTTCGGAAATACTGTTTCATCCCAGCTGAGTTGGGAGCGGGAAGGACGGACGATCCGTGATCTCCATAAAGAAGTACCTGGACCAGGACACGAACGGAGCAAACAAGTGTCGTGAGGCAGGTCCGGATGAGCTGTTGACTTTGACCTTGGATTCGTACCGCTCGGCTTTGGCGGCCATGGGAAGCTGTGGACTGCAGGCCTGTCCCGCCCTGGGTCCCGACCTGCAACGGGGACTGATGGGCTTGACGGAACGGCTGTCCGGCAATGTTACATCCCCCGTCATGAAGGAGACGGAAGAGCGCATCGAAGAACAGTTGCAACAATGGGGCGGGCGAGCCGCGGAGTACTTTCGCGCGCGAGCCAGCGAGGTCAAGGAGATCCTGATGATACTCGCCCATGCCGCCGAGTCCGTGGCGGAACGCGATCAGAAGTACACCAGCCAGTTTGGCGAGTTTACGAAACGCCTGCAGACGATGGCCAAGCTGGAGGATCTGCCCCAGCTCCGCGCCGCGCTCGTGCGGGGCGCTAAGGAACTAAAAACCTGCGTGGACATGATGGAGCAGGACAGCCAGAAGTCAGTAACAGCCCTGCGGACGCAAGTCTCAACCTACCAGGCTAAACTCGATGAAGCCGAGCAGCGGGCGTCGCGGGACACCTTGACGGGATTGGACAATCGTAACGGCGTCGAGACGAAGATGGAACACCGCATCGCAGAGCAGCGGCCATTCTGTATGGTCATGCTTGACCTGAATGGTTTCAAGCAAGTCAATGACACGCACGGGCACTTGGCGGGTGACGATCTGCTCAAGCAATTCGCCACAGAATTGCGCTCCGCTTCGCGTTCCACCGACCTGGTAGGTCGCTGGGGTGGCGATGAGTTCATCATCGTCCTGGACTGCAGCCTCGGGGATGCCAAAAGCCACATGGAACGCCTGCACAGATGGGTCCTAGGCGAATACACCGTACAACTCGGCGCAGATGTGGCCAAAGTGGACCTGGACGCAGCCATCGGCTTGGTGGAGTGGCAGCCGGGCGAAAGCATGAAGGAAGTCCTGGGGCGGGCCGACGCCGCCATGTACCAGCAGAAAGCGGTGGCCCACCAACAGCTTCCTCCATCCCAGACTGAGTATAAGAATTAGGGCGGTAAGAAACCCCATAGCTGCTCGATCGTGGGTAGGCCGAGTACACACATCCGCGACTGTGACTCGGGCTAGTTGCTGTCGCTGGTCCGAGCCGGGGTGCCAGGGGACGACGGTGAGCAAGCCCGCCGTATGCATCCGGCAAGTGAGCCTGCGCCGGCCTGCCTATTCGCCCCGGTCCTTGGCTGCGGGCGATAAACGCGAGGGCAGCTTGGCGCGGGGTCGCCGCCTTGGGTGGGGGTCCGCCGTCATCCCCGCCATCTGAATGATGCTCTCGGCCAGCAGATGCAGCCCCTCAGCAGCGACTTGGTCGCCCTGCATTTTCATGGCGCTCAACTCCAAAATATTCTCCACTGTTTCTTGATAGAGAGAGCGGGTTTCAGCCGGCAGGGAACGCAGGAATTCCGGGTCGAGGTAGGATCGCTCCAATTCGGCCTGCCCGGGCAACTGCGTCTTACGCGGCACTGCCGGAGGTGCGGCCTTGGGCAGCGCGGCCGTAAACAGACTGCGACTTTCCTCGTCGGGGCATAACTCCAGCAAGCGGCGGAGGCGGTAACCGCGCGGGGAAGAGCGGCCTGCTTCCCAGAACTGCACGGCGCTGAGGCTGCAACCCACGCGGGCTGCGAGTTCTTGCTGCGTAATTCCCAATTTGTCGCGAAGATTCGATACGGCATGTGGCTGGATTTTGACATATCGCATAAAATTTTCCTTGACTTATCTTTAATAAAGCCTAATATAAATACCGTAATTAGGATGTGGACAAAGGTCCAAGGCGCATTATGCATGACTGCTACCGAAAATACCAGAGAAATGAGCACGCCGGGATTTTGCCGTTCTTTGCAATGGCAGCGAGGGGTGCCGACCGTGAGTGCAGGTACCCGGCGGTTTTCGCCGGAAACCATAACCGCCGTGCTGCCCGCGTCTTGGGGGCGATTCTGTGGCACGATTGCGCGCGACTCTGCCGCACGCTTGCGGCCGGGCGGCTGCAAACTTCAAAGTTGTCTTGGAGGGAGAACATTGGCCATGGCAGAACAACGGAAGCCCGAAGCTGACATTGTGTCAGTTGTTGGCTCCCCGCAGGCTCTTGTCGCCGACGTGGACCGGTGGGCAGCGCGAAGTTGGCGCGACCGCGCCAAGATTCTCTGGGCGCTCTGCTGCCGCGCCCTGGAGACGGTCCGCCCAGAGTGGGGCTTCCAGCAAGATGTGAGTGATGTGTCACGTCGATTGCGGCTCGATCCGCCGCACGTCATGCCGGGCAGCTCGTGTATTCATTACTCAGTTAATCCCATGTAAAATATTATGATTCAAGGTCAAGCCGGCAACGTTCTGTCAGTCAACGCAGTACTATATCGTTAGTAGTGCCAGGACCAGTATGGACACGTTTATCGATCGAAGAGTCTCAGCGCCGCCGCCCGGGGCCCGCCGGTTCGCACTTTGCCGCGGGCTCACGTGCGCCGCAGTCGATGCTTTTTCAGGCCCAGCCGTGTTGGGCGGAACGGCCCGTCATCCCAAGCTGACGTACCACTGCCCTGGTTTTTCCTGCCACCCGATTCCCCTGCTCGTTCCCCCTCCCACCGCGACGTTCCGCCCTTCACGGCTGTGCCTGGATCAAACCTCGCTTCGTCCTGCGCATCTTCAGGGAAACGCGACGGGCAAGGGAAGACGGACAACTCGCTGGAGGCGCCATGAAGCAGACTTTCGAGGAATACTCTTTGCAGTTAAGCGGCAGGGCGGAACGGCTCGCGCAAGAAACCGAGATGCGCGACCGCTACGAGCATCTCCGCGCTTTCAACTTCGGCCGTTCGGTGCAGCGCCTGGAAGAGGGTCGGCGCCGACTCTGGCTGCGCACCCGCTGGCTGCTGTTGGGCGTGGTCCTCGGCGCCCTGCTGGCGGTAGGCTACGTCCAGGTGCTGGGAGGCGGGCGCTAGCTTTGTGCCTCAGAAGTTCGGTGGTGAAGTCAGCCCGCGGAGCGGGCGAAAGATCGTAGCCCACGGCGCGAGCCGTGGGTAAGCGAAGTCCCCCTCACCCCCGTCCCCTCTCCCGCCCGCGCGGGAGAGGGGTGCCGAAGGCGGGGTGAGGCGCCCACCCCAGGGCTTAGGCCCTGGGCCACAGTATGGCGCCCCTAACGGGGCTAGGGACGGTGAGGGATCGCCCCCTCGACCCAGGGCTTGCGCCCTGGGCTACGATCTTGCGCCCCTGGCGGGGCTGGGAACGGTCGGCGCTCCAGAGGATTTGGAACTTGACTGACACACCGCTCGCGCGATGAACGGAATGGAGCATAGGCAATGGCCATCGATGTAAAGAGCATTCTGGGGAAGGTCGGGCTGGGCGCCGCCACGGCGGGCGCGGTGGCCGGGAACGCCGTCACGGGCGGGGCCCTCACGCCGTTGACCAACACAATTCTGAAAGCCCTGGCGGACCGCCTTGACCCCACTGTAAAGGCCCAGATGCAAGCGGCCGCGGTCGCGGCGCAGGATGAATTGCAGCAGGCCGAGTGGGACCATGCCGAAAAAATCTCCGCTCTCGCCGAGCAGGACATGGCCAGCGCGCGCGCCCGCCAGGCGGCGGTAAAGGATTTGGTGCCCAGCTTATTGGCGCTGGCCGTTACCGTGGGTTTCTTTCTGCTGCTCTGGTTCCTTTGCCATCACACGATTCCGGATTCCAACCAGCGGATCTTCGACATCATGCTGGGCTCGCTCGGAACCGCGTGGCTTTCCATCGTGGCTTACTACTTCGGCAGCTCGGCCGGTTCAGCGGAGAAGACGGAGCTGATAGCAAAAATGAGCAATCAGCCATCAGCGCTCAGCTCTCAGCCCTCGGCCACGCCGTTAGCTCAAACCTGAGAGGGGACTGCCGACTGCTGATAGCTGAAAGCTGACTGCTGAGAGCTGATTATGGTTTCCGCCAACGAAATTCAAGCGCTATTGCTCGGAGCGGGGGGCTTCGTGGGCACCAGCATGGCAGGCCTGGGCGCGTACCGGTTTTTCGCGGGAGCCTCGCACGGGATCATGCGGATTCCCCTCAGCCTGGAAAGGGGCGCCGACGCGATGGAACGCTCCGTCAAGGCTGCGGAGATGAATAACTCCGTCCACGCCACCATCCTGGAGCTGAAAGGCCTGCTGACGGCGACCCGCGAGGATCTTCACAAAATCATTTTGGAACGTCAGGAGATCGGCCGTGAACTGCGCATCATGTCACGGAAGATTGGGGGCTTCAGTAGCTATGGCGAAGACCAAGAGCAAGGTTGAATGTGAACTCGACCGGACGGAAATTCTCCGCTACCTGAACGAGTGCGGGCTTCAGCCCGTCACGCCGCGGAGCATCATGGTCTATTTGGACGATTGCCTTCGTCCAGTGAGCCTGGAGGCCATCCAGTTCCACCTGCGCTACTTGCAGGACCGGAAATGGGTCGAGCTGTGCATCGAGAAGCGCGTCGGTGAGCCTGCCGCTGTGCTCTGGGCGCGCATCAACGCGGACGGCGTGGATGAATACGACCGGCGCGCGCAGTTGCTCGGCGGCCCGCGGTGAAATGACGAAGGCGTCTGTCGCGATGATGACGGCATAAGCCACCCCTCGACTGGCCACAACGTGGCCGGATTCAGGAGAAGAACGTGCCCGGACTGCCTTCCCAGACCTGGCAAGCAAGGAGCGAAATTAAATGCCCCGAGACCGTGCATCGAAAATCCAGATCTTCAGCGCCAAGCACAAGGGCATTTTGCTGGCCGTGGACGAGATGTTCGACAAGTGTGCCACGCTCCGGCAAGTCCAGGAGATGATCGAGCGCGATTACCATGAAAAGCTCTCCTGCGGCGCCGTCCTCACCTACAAGAACAGGCACTATAAGGTGCAAAAGGAAAAGATCCTGGCGCAGAAGACGGCCCTCACGGCCATCACGGAGCTGGTGGGTGAAGATGGTTTGACCGCTGGCGTGATGGCTTTGCTCTGGCAAGCTCTCCAGACCATGACGCCCCCGCAGTTGATCGCCCTGCTGCGGGCCATGGACAACCACGAGAAGACGGATCTGGCCAAAAAGCAGTTCGCCCTCTTCGCCGAAGCGCATCGCCAGAGGATGAAGGAACGCCGCGCCGCCGAGAAAGCCAACAAGGTCACGGCGGAAGTCGTGAATAGCGCCGACGATTACGCCGAGGCCCAGAGAGTGGTGCAACAGGTTAAGGATATTTTTGGGATCGGAATGACGGCCATCGGGCCGCCCACCCAGCGGCTCCTCGGCCCGGCGCCACCTTCAGCGGAGGCGGTTGCTGCCGCCGCCGTCAAGGAGAGCGCGTAAGGAATTCTGAATTCCGAGTGTAATCAATGACCCGATGAATCGACTGCTGAAGAGCAAGGCAAAAGGCAAAGCGCAAATGGCAAAAGGCAAAAGGCCTAATTCGTCGGTCGCAAGATCCCAGGATGGAGAGCTTCGTATTTCGGACTCCGCCCTTCCGACTTCGGACTCCGCCCTCCAGACCTCGGACCTCGGACTTCGGACCTCGGACTCCGCCCTTCCGACTTCGGACTCCGCCCTCCAGACCTCGGACCTCGGACTTCGGACCTCGGACCTCGGACTTCGGACCTCGGACTCCGCCCTTCCGACCTCGGACCTCGGACTTCGGACTTCGGACTCCGTACTTCCGACCTCGGACCTCGGACTTCGGACCTCGGACTCCGCCCTCCAGACCTCGGACCTCGGACCTCGGACTTCGGACTCCGTACTTCCGCCCTCGGGCTCCGTACTTTCGACCCTACTGAAAACGCTGATCCCCGTCCTTCCTTATCAGGACCGTTGGATTCTCGACGACTCGCAACTGAAGATCGCGGTTTGGAGCCGGCAAACGGGCAAGAGCTTTGCCGCGGCGTTGCGCGCGACGGTTAAGTGCCTGCAACAGCGCACCCAGTACATCATCCTCTCCAAAGGCGAGCGCCAATCGCGGCTGTTCATGGAGAAGGTCAAGGATTTCTGCGAGGCCTTCAAGCGAGTGAAAGTTCTGCCGGGATTTGCAGTGCACACCGAGTCGGAAGAGAAAACCATGGAGGTCTACTTCCCGCACAACCGCTCGCGCATCATCGGGCTGCCGGCCAATCCCGACACGGCGCGCGGTTACTCGGGGCATATCGTGCTGGACGAGTTCGCCTTTCACGGCGACGCGCAGAAGATCTATGCGGCCTGTTTCCCTATTATCACCCGGGGTTATTCCATTGAAGTCATCTCCACTCCGAATGGCACGGCGGGGAAGTTCTACGAAATCGCGAAGCAAGCCGGACTTGTGGGGCGGGACTCGGGACTCGGGACTCGGGGCTCGGGATCGGAAAACCCGCTCTGGTCCGGGCATCGAGTTGATATCTACGACGCCATCCGCCAGGGCCTGCCCGCGAATCTTGAGCTGCTGCGCGCGGGCTGCGACGACGAAGAAACCTGGCTCCAGGAATACGGCTGCCAGTTCATTTCGGATGCTCAGAACTACATTCCCATTGAGTTGATTTCGACCTGCGTGAGTGACCAAGCCACTACGGACTGGCCCGAAGTCCTGAGTCCGAAGTCCGAAGTCCGAAGGGGGACTTCGGACGTCGGACCTCGGACCTCGGACTTGTATCTGGGCGTCGACATTGGGCGCAAGCACGACTTCACCATCGTCTGGTTATTTGAAAAGGTTGGCGACGTGCTTTGGTCTCGCGTCCTGCTTACCTTGAAAGGTGTGACCTTCGACGAGCAGGAAAGAATCATTTTCAGCCTGTTGGATTTGGGCGTGCGGCGCGCGGGCATCGACGCTTCCGGGCTGGGCATGATGCTGGCCGAACACGCCGTGGAGAAGTACGGCGAGGTGGTGGAGCCCACGACTTTCACGGCGCCCGTGAAGGAGCGGCTGGCGCCCCTGGTGAAACAGGCGTTTGAAGACCGCACCGTGCGCATTCCCGATAACCGCGAGGTGCGCGCCGATATCAACTCCGTCAAGCGCTTTGTGACGCCCGCCGGCAATGTGCGCTTCGACGCCGAGCATACCGATCGGGGCCACGCCGACCGCTTCTGGGCCCTCGCCATGGTCGTGAACGCCGCCACCCGCTCGCCCGCGGATTTCTGCGAGCAGGCGTTCCTGGTGGGAGAACCGGTGACGGCGGGATTGATGAGCCAGATTTTGTGATCGAGCGGCGTTGGCATTTAGTGATTTGGTGATTTAGTGATTTAGCGATTGAGGGATTAAAAGCTGAGGGAGGGAGTTATTCAGCGATGGCGCGATTCAATGATCTAGCAATCGAGAGATGTTCAGATTGAGTGATCGAGCGAATGACTGATGTTAAATCGCCAAATCACTAAATCGCTAAATGGATAAATCACAAATGTCCAACTCGCACAGCTCGGGAAACGGCAATCAGATGCGGCAATTAATCCGCGAAGGCAAATCAGCCTCGAAAGCCCTGCAAGCGCAAATCGACCGCGCCGTGGCGCTAGCGGACAAAGAAACCGGGATTCAGTCGCCACGGATTCCACGGATGGACACGGATCGGGAACTTCTTTCCCAATCACCCATCACCAATCGCCAATCACCAATCGATCCTCAGCCTCTTCTCACCCCCGCGCCCCTCGCCACCCCGGGCGGGCTTCCCGTGGCGCCCCTGCGGGCCGTTCCACCTACACCGCCACCGGAAGCTATTTCCATCTCCGACTACACGGCGCGAGTTCAGCACGGCTGGGTGCCCGTCCTGGGGTTGCCGGGCACGCCCATCACCGCCGGCTTCCTGCGCGACCTGGGTGAATACAATCCCAAGCTGGAAGGCCTGAACGCCATCTGGACTTACCAGGAAATGCGGCGCGGCGATGCCCAGGTGGCGGGCACGCTGCGCGCCTGCAAATTGCCCATCCTCTCTGCGCAGTGGCAAGTGCAGCCGCCTCCCGACGCCGAGCTGAGAAGCGGGCAGACCGCCGCCAAGGCCAAAGAGGTGGCGCGCTTCATCCAGGAGAATCTGTTCGGCGGGCTGGAATGGCAAACCCACACGGGAAGCTGGATTACGCAGAGCTGGAAAGACGTGGTGCGCTTCGCCCTGCGCATGCAGGATTTCGGGGCGGCCTGCTACGAAGAAGTGATGGCGATCGACGGCGACAAGATCCGGGCGCGGCGGCTGGCCGACCGTCAGGCGCTCACCTTCTATCGCTGGCACACGGACCCGCACTCCGTCGATCCCACGCTGGCGCCGTTCATCTATGACGACGGCGAAACGCTCTACGCGCTGGAGCAATGGGGCTACCGCTCCAACCGCTTCGAATATGTGCTGCTGCCCACCGACAAGGCCTGCGTCTTCACGCACGACCAGGAAGGCGCGAACTTCTGGGGCATTCCGCTGACCCGCGCCATGTACCCGCATTGGTACATCAAGAAACACCTGGAAAGGATCGATGCGATTGCCTGCGAGCGCAACTCGCTGGGCGTGCCTATGATTTTGTTGCCGCCCAATCCCTCCAAGCAGGATGTGGCGGCCGCCCAGCAGTGGGTCACGCAACTGGCTGCGCACGAAAAGACGGGGTTGGCGCTGCCCCACGACGCGGAGTTCAAGCTGGTGGGCATCGAGGGACGCATCCGCGAAATCCTGCCCTCGCTCCAGTACCACAAGCAGCAGATCGCCACGTCTTGCCTGGCCATGTTTATGGAACTCGGCCAGTCGCATACCGGCTCGCGCGCGCTGGGCGAATCCCAAACCGATTTCTTTCTGCTGGCCACCCAGAATACCGCGGACTACATCGCCGCGCAGATCCGCAACTCAACCATCCGGCGCTTGGCGCTTTGGAATTTTGGCCCCGACGCGCCCGTGCCCTACCTCGTCCCGGCCAACGTGCAGGCACGCTCGATTGAGACCATGGCCGCCATCATCGCGCAGCTCGCGCAGGCCGGGGCGTGGGTTTCCGACCGCGCCAGCCTGAATCAGGCGCGGCACGAGCTCGGCTTCACGGACCTCGCGGAGGACGATGAGGTCGCCATCCGCGGCGAAAGAATCGGTGCGCCGGCTGAGGACAATCCCACACAGGAGTCGACATGAAAAAGGAAAAGATCACGTTCGTGCTCTCGATTTGCGTTGCCGTTATCCTGACCCTGGTGCTGCCGGTGATTCTCACGCCGCCCCCGGTGAGTGCGCAGTTTGCCGGCGAGACGCGCATGCCGCCCTTTGGCTACATCACTGCGAGTCCTGCGATTTCCATCACCAGCGGCAGCGCCACCTCGTCATATCACTCGACGACCGGCGTCACCTCCGCGCACGTGCAGTGGGTTTTCGGCGCCGTGTCCGGGACCTACTCCGGCTGCACGATACAGGCGAAAACCAGCTACGACGGCTCGAATTGGCTGACCCTGGGAAGCGCTGCCGCGCTTACGGTCACCACCGGAACCCTCACTGCCTGGGACATCTACCAACAAGCGCCCTCCGCTTCCGGCGTGACAGTCACCACGCCGAGCAGCTCCGCCGCGATGGGGTTCGGCGCCTATACGGAATACGTGTTGGCTTGCAGCGCCTACGGAACCAGCGCCCCGGTGACGGCGACGGTGATTTACAAGTAATCAGGTGATCGGATGAACAAGCGCAGCACCCGTGAACGGGAGGGCAACATGAGGTTCGGACGACGGAAGGCGGAAAGCGGAAGGCATCGTGCCGGAATCCAGGTCTTGCTGCTTACTGCCTTCTGCCTACTGCCTACTGTTCTCCGTGCCCAGGTCAAGACCACGGTGGCGGACGCGCTGCTGGGCCCCGATGGCACGCCGGTGGTTGGGTCGTTCGTGGTCACCTGCCCGCGTACATTTGTGTCGGCGGACGGCTACACAGTCCTCGCCCAGAGCAAGACGAGCGTCACCCTCGCGGCGAACGGCAGCTTCAGTGTCAACCTTATTCCTAATGCCGGCTCGAGCCCGGGCGGGAGCACCTACCTGGTGCAGTACACCGCCAATAACCGCGTGGTGACGGAAATCTGGGTGGTGCCCGTTTCGGCCTCGCCCGTGAACCTGGCCGCGGTGCGCACCGCCTCGCCACCCTCGCTCGGCGTCATGTTGCCTTTCGCACAGTTGAATCCGCCCGCGGGCTGCGCTGCAAATCAGCTTCCTCAATGGACGGGCACCGGTTGGACCTGCGTTGCGTCGAGCGGCGAAGGCGGCGGGGGAACAGTCTCGAGCGTCGGCCTCTCGCTGCCCCTGGCGGTGTTTTCAGTATCAGGCTCCCCTGTAACCGGCAGTGGCACGTTGAACGCCAGCTTCGCCAGCCAGAGCGCTAATCAGATTTTGGCCGCGCCCAATGGGACCGCCGGCGCGCCGAGCTTCCGCGCCTTGGCGGCCGCGGACCTGCCTGCTTCCATCACCAGCAGCACCAGTGGCAACGCCGCTACGGCGACGGCGCTGGCCAGCACTCCAAATCAATGCGCCGGCGGCCAATACGCCACAGGGGTCGCGGCCAGTGGAAACGCCAACTGCGGAACACCCTCGGGAAGCTTGGGGGGATTGACCACAAACCTGGTTCCGGTTGCCACGAGTGCGACAACTCTTGCCAACTCGTCTTTTACCAGTCTACCGGCGCTGGCGGCCACGACACTGGGCGCTATCACAGCAGCCTCGGGAAGCGGAACTCTCAATGCTTCGACGACCTACTATTACACGGTCGTGCCTCTCACCACTTCCGGCATCGGTCCGGCCTCGGCGGAGGGTTCGGTCACCACGGGATCCGGCGGGAATACTTACACCGTGACGGTGCCCTATAGCGGAGTCACCGGAGCTGCCGGGTACTGCTTGCTGGGGCGGACGACAGGCGCGGAACAAATGATTTCCTGCGTCTACTCCGGTTCCACACACTCTATGGCGGACAATGGCAGCATCACGCCGAGCGGCGTGTTCCCGACAAATTCGAGCGCTGTCGCGTCGGCCTCCGGGTCATTCGTTCCGGTCTATGAAGATGGAGTTGTCTTTGCCTCACAGATGCCCGGCAGCGACATGTGCGCCAAGATTTCCAACGGCTGGGCTTACTTCGTCGCGCTGGGCCTGACCAGCGGCACCGTGGATGCGCGGGGCATACATGGAGTACAGAACTGCGCCGGATCGATGTGGAATAACTACTCGGATAATTCCGTGTTCTCCGGGACGTTGCTGACGGAGAGCGTCGAAATCGTTACGGCCGTCACCCAGGTCATGCCCAGCGGCTCGCTCTGGGACGGGTACTCGAGCCGCGCTGTGACAGCACCGCCTTACGCCTCTGACATCGGGACGACCATACATCCTGCGGTAGGCTTCACGCCCAGCACCCCGATCATTCAATACGGAGAATCAACCGGCGCTTATCCCCAGGGGATACGCGTGAAGCGTCTGGCCATCAGTTGCGCGCCACCGACCGGCGCCGTCATTGTCGGAGCCGTTGGGATCTACGATGCCTACGCCAATGAGGGAAGCGGCGCCGAGGACCTGCGCATCGGCGGTTGCTACACCGGGCTCGACATCGAAGGCCCCTCTGCGCAGAACGAGGGATTTTGGGATGGCATCACGTTCCAGATGGACACTGCCACTGACCCCAATTCCGCCTGCGTGCGGTTTTCCTCCACCATCGCTTACACGGGCCGGCACACCATGCACGCGTTCAGTTGTAACTATGTTAATACGTCACATGTGCAGGCCAATGTCGGTATATACATAGATGGTTGGAACGTTTCCCTTGAAGACCTGCACGCCGAAGGGGAAGTGGTTCCCATCGAAATAGGCTCCATCAATTCGGTGTACGGCCTGTTCATCAAGAACGTCAATTGCCTCTCCCATTCGTACTCGCCGATGACGAGTTGCATCGATATTTCCTCCGCCCATTCTGTTGTTGCTGCCGAGCTGCACAGCATCGTCCTGGCCACGGCGGGCAACGTAACGAACACCCTCGCTGACCATGGGACGAACGGATGCACTCTGCTGGCGTCGACGGCATCGAACATCGGCTTTTACGTCCGCGACCTGCACAACCGCATCACCTCGAGCATGTCGGATTGCAGCAATGCCGCGGCGCAGACGGCCACGGCTCTGGCGGCGACGCCCACCCAATGCACGGGTGGACAATTTGCTACCGGTGTGGCGGCTAGTGGAAATGCCAACTGCGGAACCCCATCCGGAGGTGGCAACGTCTCGAACTCCGGGACGCCCGCGGCCAATCAGCTTGCCCAATGGACGAACTCAACCACCATCCAGGGAATTTCCACCGTGCCGGCTGCGGCGATGCCCACGCCGACGGCCTCCACTCTGGGCGGCGTTGAATCCTCGACCTGCGCGAGCCATACCTGGCAATCGCAGATCTCGACCGCAGGAGTTCCAAGCTCCTCGCAGCCCGGCTTCTCGGATATTTCGGGAACCGTCGCGGCCGCGCAGTTGCCTGCGCCCACAGCCTCGGCGCTCGGCGGAGTTGAATCAATCGTGTCGGCTGCACACAACTGGATCAGTTACATCGACACGAGCGGAGTTCCGCACCAATCGCAGCCTGCTTCGAGCGACCTGTCGGACTACGGGACCCTCCCTGGAGCGGCATTTGGCAACCAAACCGCCAACCAAGTCCTGGCCGGGCCATCCTCCGGCGCCGCAGCCGCGCCGACTTTCCGCGCCTTGGTAGCCGCAGACTTAGGCGGCTCAAACAATCCCTATTGCGATGCCACGGACCCGACCTGCCTGACGTTCATTGAGGAGTTCTTCTCCGATTCAGGCTCGACCAGTACGACTGGAAATGCAGTCAACTTTGGCGTTCCTTGGGAGTTCCGCTTTGGCTGTGGTACGAGCGGTGGCCAGCTCTTGGGTGGCACAGGGCAATCAACCGAGTTTGGTCTGGCGTCTTTGACCGACTGCACCACGGCGACTGCGGCCGACACCGTTGCAGCGCACGTCGCCAACGGTTCAGTCAGCATGGGCCTACAGTTCGGGAACATCGCGAACTGGAGAGCCATCCTCCGAATGCAACTCGACGCCACGACCGGGCAGGCGGTGCGGGCCGGTTTCTGCGGCACTGGCACGACCGCCAGTTCACTCTGTCCGGGCGCTTCAGGCAGCAGCATTGCCATCCGCTACGATGTGGGGGCTGGCGACACGGGCTTCTACGGCGAAATGTGCAACGGGACCGCCTGCGCCTCAACCTCGAGTGCGCTCTGCTCGGTGGACACTAACGCCCACACTTTCCTGATGTACTCGACCACCGCGCACACCGTGTATTTCAGTTGCGACGCCGGGACAGCCTATTCTGTTTCCACTGATTATCCGACCGGTGGAATCGTTCCGACCTTCTGGCAACAGGTTGAAGCCACAGCCGCGCAGCACACGCTGAAAATGAGTTTCTTCCGGTTAAAGATTTGGGGGCTTTCGCGATGAAGGGACACACCCTACGCATGCTGGGCCTATTCATCGGCAGGATGATCCCGACTCACGCCCCCGGGATGACCGGGTCATCGGAAGCGTCCCGTTTCAAGCGCTCCGCCGATGCACGGGTGAAAGGACCAAGCGATTTTGTAGAGGACAAGCCATGGAAACTGATCAGGCGATAAAGATCATCTCACTGCTGAACGTGCTTCCCACAGCCGGCCTGGCGCGCATACCGATCCTGGTCACGGGCAGGTGGGTGAAGGGTGGCCGGGAAGTTTCCTTCTCGCCGGAGGAACTGCGCACGGCCGTCGCCAACTTCCGGAAACTCTCGAACCACGACCTCAATGTGGACTACGACCATGCCTGCGAGGATCTGGAGCGGGCCGCCGGTGAGCCCACTCCCAGCGCCGGCCGCATTATCGCGCTCGACGAGCCGGAAATATACCGGGATTCGGGATCCGGGATCCGGGACTCGGGTCGCGAACCCCGAAACCCGAAGCCCGAGCCCCGGTACATTCTCTACGGCCGCTATGAGCCCACGGAGCGCGCTCGCGAGCTGATCAAGAACCGTGAATATCGTTACGTTTCAGCGGCCTTCGCGAAGGACCTTCCCGACCGCAAGACCGGCGAATCGCAGGGCCTTACGCTCACCAGTGTGGCGCTGACGAACCAACCCTTTTTGGACGAACTACCGGAGATTTGGTTATCCGTTGATGGTGCAAGGTTGAAAGTTGAGGATTCAACTTTCAACTCTCAGCCTTCAACGAGCTCTATAAACTCAGACCGCCGTCAGGCGGGCAACGGAGGAACAAACCGTATGGCGAAGCTTACCCTCAAGTGCTCCGCGGACGGCAGGCATGAAGCCTACGACGGAGACAACAAAGTCGGTGAAATTGAACATGACCATCTGTGCCAGTACGCGGCAACGCACCTGGGCGAGGCAGCCGATTCCGACCAGGACAACCTCAGCGCGCAGTTGGCTGCGACTTTTGCGAAAGAAGTCGGCGCGGAAGGCCGGAGCCACGAAGAGATCCGCGGCTTGGTCGCGCTGGCGCTTCATCCACCCAAGGCCGAGATCACGCTCCTGTGTGAGACCATCGGCGCGAACGGTGCGCTCGACCGCACCAAGCTCGATGCCCTCGACGATAGCGGCAAGATCAGCCGCTCGGCCTGGCGCCGTGCCAAGGACGCCGAGCAGCGCGTGCAAGACGCCTTCCACCGCGGGCAGATCACGCCCGCCATGCTGGCGACGGGCGCCCCGCTGCGCCTCGCGCTGTCGGATGGCGCAGCCTTCAAGTCGCTCATTGAAGACCGCTCACCCATCCTCAAGCCCAACGCGGTCGTCGGCATCGGCGGCTCGGGCTCAGAAAACGGCGAATCCCCTCGCCAGCTCTTCTCGCGCCTGGTCGAGGACAAGAAGCAGGAGCTCATGCAGGGCGACAAGCGCCTTAACGAACTGGAGGCGCACCGCAAGGCCGGGGCGCTGGTCGCGAAGGAAAATCCCGACCTGCTCAAGAACTATCGCTCGGACGCCAAGAGCGCTTAAAGGCCGGGATTCGGGAGTCGGGGTTCGGGGTTCGCGCCTCGAATCCCTATTCCCTAGTCCCTAATCCCGATTTTTCAAGGAGGAACCATGTTAGGAAACCAAGGATTGACGGCTGCCAAGTTCGACACGAACATCCGCGCGGTCCGCGGCACGGTCATGGGCTTGCCGGTCACGAATCTCTCGACAGAATCCGATTTCTATGTCGGACTGCCCACCGCTCTCAACGCGGTGCCCACGGGCGTGCTGGCCCAGGATGTTGTTGAGCCCGGCTATCCGATGACTTCGGAACTCTGGCTCGATCCCACCACGGGCAATCCCATTAACGGCTCGACGCCCCCCGCGCCTTTCATTTCGCAGGGCCGCGCCTGGGGATTGATTACTTTCGCGCCGGAAGCGGAAGTGATCGCGGCGGACACCACCATCCAGGCTGAGGACGACGTGGTGATCGCCGACGCTTACGGCCGCGTTACCTCGATTCGCAATATCGCGACCGGAAACACCGCCTACGTGGTGGGCAAGGCGAAATACCCGCCCACGGCGGCAAACCAGAAGATCCGCATTCAGGTGAGTCTGCGGCAGGTGAAAGTGTAAGAACCGGGATACGGGATTCGGGACTAGGGGCTCGGGGCTTTCTCGAGTCCCGAAACTCGAATCCTGAGGCCCGGCAGTCCGGCGCCCGATGTGGAATCCATTGCAGGACCACCACACTGCGCGCGATTCGGAATTCGAGATTAGGGCTTCGGGTTTCCCCGAGTCCCGAGTCCCGAATCCCGAGCCCCGAGGTTTTTCATGGAAGTCTCTCTTGCCCATCTCGACCAGTTTCTGACCAACTATTCGATTGTCTACCGCAACCAGGATTTTGTGGCCGGCCAGCTTTTCCCCGACTTTCCGGTCTCGAAACAGAACGACCGCTACCCGATGTTCGGGTTCGAGCGTTTCAAGGCCTACAACACGGAGCGCGCTCCCGGCAGCGAAGCCAACGAGATGCCCGGCTGGCGCATGTCGAACGACGAGTATTACTGCGACGGCAAAGCGCAGAAACAGCTCATTCCCGACGAATTGCGCGCCAAGTGGGATTTCTCCACTGGACCCGAAGTCTTCACCACGGAGACGCTCGCGGACATCATCGACAAGCAGCGCGAAATCCAGGTGTTCAATCTGATCATGAACTCCGCCGCGGTGCCCAGCACGACGCTCACGGGCACGGCCCAGTGGAGTGATTTTCAGAACTCGGATCCCGTCGCCGCCATCACCGCGCAGCGTTCCACGATCCTGTTGAGCTCCACCAAGGAACCCAACACCCTCGTGGTGGGCTATCCCGTCTGGCTGCAGCTCATCCAGCACCCCATTATTCTGGACCGCTTCAAGAACCACGCGCTGCCCCTGGGCTACCCCACCGATCAGCAGCTTGCCGGATTGTTCAACGTCGGCAACTTCATTGTTGCCAAATCGCTGTATGACACAAACCAACAAGGTGTGGCGCACAACCTCAACTACATCTGGGGTAAGAACGCCATCCTGGCTTACGTGCCCCCGGGGCAGGGCCAGTTGATGATCACGCCGGGCACCACTTTCCGCTGGCTCTACGGCGTGCCACAGAACGGCGGCATGCTGGTGAAGCGCTATCGCGTCGAGGAACGCAGTGGCGACATGATCGAGTACCAGACCTACTACGCCGTGAAACTTGTCGTCCCGGGCGCGATGTATGCGTTCAAGTCGGCGGTCGCATAGCAACCCGCCGAAGCTGACGGCTGACAGCCAACAGTAAGGACTGTGAGCTGCCGGCTGTGAGCTAAGCAGGGAGGTTTTACAATGCCCAAATATCAAGTGCTTCACCCCATCGAGAAGAGCAACGTCCTGTACCTTCCCAAAGCCGCCGACCGGCCTGCCCAGGAAGAGGTCCCGAGGCAGGCGCCCAGCGCCTGCCACGGGAAGCTGATTCCGGTGGACGCCTCCGGCGCAATCGATTTGACCGAAGCCGAGGCCAGCATTCTCACCCACGGCCAGGTTCCGCTATTCCAGGGCAAGCCTGACCCGATCGGCGGCCAGGAAATCCGGGAGAAGAAAGCTCAGATAGAAATGGAAGCGGCCGCCGCCAAAGCCGCTGCCGAGAAGGCCGAGTACGCGGAGTTCGTGGCATTCAAGGCCGCGAAGGCGGCGAAGGCCGAGAAATAGGCTCCAGGTGTTAGGCGCCAGGTGTCAGCAAAACCCTGGCACCTGACACCTGATACCTACTCTCTGGAGGTTTCAAATGGCAGCTTCAGCAACTTACACGACGCTTTACAGTTTCCGCGAGGATCGCCGGCGTTTGTACCGCCGCATCCGCGTGGACATCGCCGGCCTCGTGAGCGGCGCCAACACCGTTGCGCATGGCATTACTAAGCGCGAAGCGCCAACTCAGGGCGCATCGCCCATCGAGGAGCAGGCCCTGTTGACCTCGAACGTCGCCGTGCATCGCACGCAGGCCGCCGACTCCACGAATCTCTATTACACCGTGGACTCGGGGTCGGGGACGACGGTCAGCGTGTTCGTCACCGTCTAGAGATCGGGAGATCGGGTGATCCGATGATCGGGTGAACAAGGAACGAGAAGATTCGCATCTCGCTCCTATTCATCCGATCATCGGATCACCTGATCTCCCATAGAGGGTTGCACCTATGGCTTACACCACTGTTGACAACGTCGCGGGCATGTTCCCGGCCCTCACACGCAATGGGCCGAAGGGTCCTTCCGACGCGCTCATCCAGGCCTTCATCAATGATGTCGCGGCGGAGATCGATGCGGTCTTACAGCGGCGCTTTCAGGAAGCTTATGCCAGCCAGGGATTCGCCGTCTGGCAAGGCACCCTCGGCCAGGATCAGTTGAACGTCCTGGAAAAAATCAATCGTTACGGTGCATGCGCCCAACTGGCGGACGTTTTCGACACTGCTGGGATCACCGCCGCGGCGCGCGTGGCAAAGGGCTTTGAAGACAAGTTCCGGGACGCGTGCAACAGGCTCAACGCCCGGGACGCCAACGGCAAGCCGCTGTCCCAGGGGGGCGATTACGATTATCTGTTTGATCCACTCGCCAAGGTCGAGACCCCGCGACCGCAAATGGGCGGTGTGGCCGGCGGCGACCAATATCCCAACCAGACTCCGAGTGAGGGCGTGCAAGTGGACTTTAAGAAGTGGGACCGGAGGGAATTCTGAGATCGGGTGATCGGGATATCTGATGAGCAAGTCAACGGGCTGAAGAGCTGAACAAGTCAGAGCGTTGAAAAAGGACAAATCCCATGGGCGCGTGGAGCCCCGCTTATCAAGCCCAATTCGCGAAACCGCTGGTGAACCAACTGATCGCCTTGATTCAGCGCGACCAGAGTGCGGCGCTTGCCGTTATCAATGCCGCGCGCGCCGCCGATGGCAATCAACCCCTCGATTCCATCTCGGAATTCCACAAAGGTCCCGGACCGCGGACCGGCTGGCCCTGGCTCTTCCTGGAAGTCGGTGGCACGACCTTTGATCGCAGCGCTGACAAAGCCACCCGCCATCATGAAACCCGCATTCTCCTGGCACTCGAGACGGGGCAGTACGATCAGGAAAGGGCCCAGGAAGACGCGCACGACTATGCGCGCCTGCTCGACATGATCATCACCAGCGCGGGGCCATGGCCCGCGCTCAGCGACTGGACAACCCCGCTGCCGATTCAGCATGAGACCGCGCAGACGGGTACCACGGCCCCCAATGCCTCCGGGACGGTCTCGGACGTTTTCGTGGAATCGCATGTCCCCAGCAAGGTCAGTGTGCCCGGGGTGGAAGCGCCGGTGATGAGGATTACGCTCGCGGTGCTCTTCGAATTGGAGGAGACGTAAGCGAAGTCCGAGAATCGAAGCTCGCAAATCCCGGCGGGTTTCGAGATTCGAATCTCGATTTTAGCGTTGAGGAGACAATATGGCTTTAGGTACGCCCACCCCCACCCTGATTCATCAAGGCCCCGGATGGCTCTATTTGAATGTCTGCGCGCCAGCCAGCGGCAAGCGGCATATCGTCGGCGCCGACGGCACGCCCGCGCAGCCAGCCTGGTCGGGATCACAAACCGTCAGCACCGGACAGATGATCGTGGACTCGAATGGCAACATCCAGGAGTGCACGGCCGGCGGTTCGACCGGCAGCAGCGCTCCCGCCACCTGGGGCAGCGTGCCCGGCGCCCAGACCGCCGACGGCGCCAGCGTGGTCTGGACCTGCACGGCGCTGGGCCCGGCTTATCTGTTCGCCGGGGCGCTGGAGGGCGTTACGGACCTCGATATCGGCGCCAAGGTCGAGGAAACGACCGCCGACCAGGAAACCCTGCCCATCGACGCCGTCATGACCGGCGAAGTGGACTCGATCGCCGTAACCCTGAAGGAGTCGGATTGCGGCAAGCTGCAACTGCTCGTTCCGCATGGCACCTACGCGACGGGCACGGACAGCGCGTTGCCCGCCGGCGCCCAGGCGTATGAAGAGATTGCTTTCGGCGGATTGAAACCTGTGCCCAAGTACAGCGTGCTGCTCATCTCCAAGCGCAAAGACCAGACCGCGAAGTTCGTCATCTCCCAGATCTACCGCGCCTATCAAAAGGAGGCCGTGAAGCTGCCCTTCCAGCGCGGCAAGGAGACGACCTACGAAGTGACCTTCCAGGCAATCGCGGATCAGAACCGGCCGGTTGGCGATCGCGGCGGGAAAGTCTATCGCCAGACCTGATCGACGCTGACGCGCGGAAAGGCCGGGGCTGAGCAGATCAAGAAATCCCGGTGCCTCGGCACCTCTGCCGTGCACAGCATGTGTTGTTTGATTTGTGCTCAAGTGGGAGCGTTATGAGTGAGACTGCTATCGCCAAAGCTGAAGACTTCCAGCAGGCTCTCCACAGAACCAACGTTGAAAGGGTCACGCTGCCGTGCTCCGGCCTGACTGTGCTGCTCTGCCGGCCACCGGTTTTCGCGTCGCTCCGCATGGGCCGCGAAGGCACGAAATTGCAGACCAAAATCACGGAAGCTACGCCGGAAGGAATTAAGCCGGAAGACATCGTGGCGTTTTCCGACTGGATCACGGAGACGCTCTCTCGTCTCTTCCTGCAGCCGCGTTTTTCCGGCGCGCCCAAACCAGGTGAGATCGGTTTGGGGGATATCCTGGTCGACGACCTGAAATACATCTTTCGCTGGTTGAGGGGCGAGGTCTTTAGTACCGGGACTAGGGATTCGGGATCAGGGATTGGGGAATCGAACCCCGAATCCCGAGCCCCAAATCCCGGTCCTTGCACTGAAGACCTCGCGCCCTTTCCTGGAGAACCAGGAGCGGCTTCTGTATTTCGCGGAAGTGGCGAAACGGAGCCAGTGCCGCCCCAGCCAACTGCTGGAGCTCACGGGGATGCCGGCGTATTTGTTGGATTGCGCCGCGGCTGAAGCGTTGGCGGCGCGCGAGCGAGACGAGTCTGAAGCCCCGGCAAGCTTGCTCGAATGGTGAGCGGCCTCGCTCAAGGTGCAGAAGCTGCGGAAGTGAAAACCCGGAAGCGACGGAGTGCCAATGGATCTCGGTGCCCATAACGTGCTCGGCCTGCTGCGAGGACTTAGCGCCAATCCCCAGGACGCCACCGCGACCCTGAAACTGTTTGAAGCCACCGCGGCCGGATTGGAACAAGACACGCGGGCGATGAGCGCGAACACGGTGGCAGCTCAACAAGCTGCCAAGGGTCATCAGGAAGCTAACGCCGCCCTGCGGCTGCTGGATCAGGAAGTCACGGCGTTCTCGCCCAAGGTCCGCACCCTGGCCACGGACCTTGCCCATTCGCAACGCCAAAGCCATCTCGCCGTGGTGCCGGTCAAGGAGATGCACGAAGCCTTCCGCGTGCTGGGGCCGGAACTCACAACCGCCACGGCCCAGACTGAGCAGCATACGAATGCCGTGCAGCGCGCGTCGCTCGCTTTGCAGTCGCAAACGGCGGCGGGCATGGAGCTCGCCAGCAAAGGGCTGGTGGGATTGATCGCCGGCCGGAAAGCTCAGGCGGGCATGGAAGCCGTCTGGGAAACGGCCCGGGGCATCGCGCTGCTCGCGGAAGGAACCTGGCCGCCCAACCCCGCCGCCATCATCGCGGCAGGCCTGCACTTTGAGGCCGCAGCACAATACGCGCTCCTGGCCGGCACAGGAAGCCACCACCGCAGCGCCGGCGCAGGGGGCGGAGCAGGGGCATACGAGCGCGGGGGCGGCTATGGGGCCGGCGCAGCATCCTACGGGCCGGCCGCGCAAACCCTGGCGCCGGGCGCCGCCGCGCCGTCCGCGCGATTTGGCAGCGGCGTGGTGATCATCCGCGGCACACAGGCCTTCGAGGAATATGTGGCGGGTGCGGTCAACGGGGCGGTGGCGCGGGGCGTGACCGTCACGGCGACGCAGTCGCAGCGCGGTGCACCGGTAGGACACTGAGGAAGCCGCTAGCTGACAGCTAACAGTCGACCGTCACAAACTGCGAGCTGCGGGCTGTCGGCTGAGAGTTGAAAAACCATGGCCAATCCAGCCCTTGTATATCCGGTAAGCGGTGGCACGATCACCCTCACGTTTCAGCGGCCGCCACAGCGCGTGCCCGCCTATTCGCAGCAAGCTGTCCGCCACGACAACGTGGCTTCGAGCGGCGTCCGCGAGTCGGTGGTCGAGCGCCTCGACAACTTCCTCGATCTCGACCTGGAGTGGGTCGCGATCGGCTCCGACGTGCAGGCCTGGCAACAGTTCATGGCTTACGCCCTTCAGGGGGGCGCGTTTGCGTACTACCCGGACAGCTCGCAGAGCGCCTTCACGAACTATTGGTTGGAAGATACAAACTGGACGGCGGCCTACAAGGCGCCCGGGCAGTACGCTTTCCACCTGAAGTTTCGGCAGGTGGTGACATGAATCGGATTATCGGGTCATCGAAGAACCAAGGCCCGGCTCGGGCCGATGCGCCGATGAGCCGATGAACGGATGAACCGATGATTTCAGGGAACCAAACTTGGCAACAGGGTCTGAACGCGCCACAAAAACAGGCTCTCTATGTTTTGCAGATTCCGCAATTCGGGATCGTCCTCGCCAGCTTCACGCCCACGCAGATTCTGGACCTGTCCCAATCCGGCTGGGGCGTCACGCTGTGGGGAATTGCAGGATGGGGAACTTAGAAAGAATTGGTGATTGAGCGATTGAGTGATCGGGTGATTGAATATCAGCAATCACCAATGTTCCGAAGGAACCGATGCCTACCGTATCTCAATACTGGCCCGGAAACTTCTGGCCAGCGATGAACCAGTCGCTGGCCTGGCTCTACGGGCGGCAGTCGGGGCCGGCGGGCGATTGGCTTGCCAACGCTGTCTATACGCAAGGCGCCACCAGCTCCGCAGAAACCCCAGAACCCGCCTCCGGCCTCGTCGAGTGCGGGATCACCTCCCTGATCAATTATCTGACCGGCCTGACCGTAAGCGGTGCGCAAGAGTCCCCCTTCACCATGTCCCCCATCGAATCGATTGTGGCGACGCTGCCCCCGGGCCTCCTGCCCGACAATCTGCTGGGCCCGGACGGCTACCCGGTGAATGAATCGGCCCAGGGGCTTCCCTGGGGTAATCTGCTGGTGAACGGGTACGAAATTACTTCAGCCTTACAGCAATCCATCAACTCGCTGCTCTACAACCCCAACGCCACCGTGGCCTCGCCCGGCCTGCCCAACACGGTTGGGGTGATCGCCAAGTGGGCGCGCAACACTTACTACCCCTTTGGCACACTCATTGTTGACTCGAATAATAATACGCAAATCGCGCTCTATAATGGCGTGACGGCAAATACCGATGCAGATCCGAATTGGCCGACGGGATCATCGCGGCTCGGGGCCCTGACCGGCGACAATATGCAGTGCTGGAAGTTCATCACCCTGGGCTACGAAAACATCGGCTGGGTGGCCACGGGGTACGTTTTCAATTTGCTGAACGCGCAGAGCTCGTACCGCGTTGATGTCTTTGTCCACACTGACGTTTGGTATTACCAGGGCAGCTCCCTGCTGTAACCCACTGTGATTGTGGGGCTGGGCCCTTACTCCGGGGGTTACACTTGGAGCCTGGCGAACGTTCACCCGGGCCTGGTACTCGCAGGGCTCTATCCCACCAGCGTCGCAGAGCCGGCCAGTGGCTGGTCCGGCCCCACGATTCCCGCTGGCTGGCTGGCGCACACGAATACAGGAGTCTGCCAGGTGCCCGGCGCCGACCAATTGGGCGGCAAGCTTGCGAACTACAAGGCGCAGATTTGCCTCAAGACGGACATCGAATATCTTCAAGAAGACAATGTCCCCATCATCGTACAGAGCGACGGCTTCCACGCGCGCGCCGGGTCGAGCGTCATTCCGGCGTGCGGCACGCCCGTGGTGCACATTCTCTACGACGACCCGGTGGTGGGCTGGACGGAGGTGTACGACTCCCTGGAATCGGAGCTTGAATATCAGGGCCTGCCGCGTTCGTTCGACGTGCCCACGAGCGATCCGTTCTATGTCCCGAACCCTGGGGCGAGCGACATTCCCGCCCTGCAAAACCGCTCTTTCATCTACGATTGCGCCCTGGGTATCATCGCTTACAGCGCGGCGGGGAATCTTACCGCGGCCAACAAAGTCGTCAAACAGTTGAACGCTTTCCTTGCCGCTCCCGGCTACTTGCCCTCGCGCGTGCTCGAAAACGCCGAAGATGGCTCCACGGTGCGCTGGTCGGAGACGGACAGTGGGGCGACGGTGACGAACATCGCGGCGGCCGGCGTATCACCGCCGGAGCCGCCCTATGGCACTGGAAATATCCTGGATTTTCACGCGGGCTCGGCGAACGACGTCTTCACTTACGCCGGCAGCGGCTTTCCGGATTCGACCGATACGGAAGTCAGCTTCCAGCACCTGGAAGCCGCGGCAGCGACTTTCGTCTTCGATATCAGCCTGGTGACCACGCACGGGCTGGTCACCGACGTGCAGGTCACAAGCGGCCCCGTAGGCCCGGCTACGCTGGCGGGCACGGTGATTACCCTCCCGATCGGGCCGGGGGCGACCGTCTGGCGCACTACCCTGGTCAACCTCGCAGCGCTCGTTCCCTCGCTTGTCTCCGACACGCTGGTCGCAATTACCGGATTCAAGCTCACCCTCACCGCGGTCAATACCGACGTCTATTTCGACAACTTCAGCTTGGGCGCCTCGCAGCCCGCCAACTCGCTGAGCTTCAGCTACGACACTTACAATGGGCGGGTTGACCAGGCGTATATTCGCGCCGGTGCGATGGCTTGGGTGGTGTACGCCTACTGCGTCTACATGCAGATTGCGCAGGACTACAGCTCGATTTTTCAGTTACAGGGCATGATCAATTTCCTGCTCACGTTGCAGTCGAGCGCCCCAGACCTCACGAGCGGCTTGTTCTACCTGGGCTACGGCAGATACCAGGATCCCGGCTACCAGTATCTTCCGGGGTTGCAACCGGCCGTCTCGACCGAACACCAGGTGGATTTGTGGTTTGCCTTTGAGCGCGCAGCCAGCGTGCTTTCCTCGGCCGCAACGTTTCTGGTCAAGACGAATCAGATTACCCCGGCCCAGGCCACTTCACTCAATTCCACTGCCCTCACCGTCAACTCTGTCGCTGCGACAATCTGGACCAACCTGCTGGCGAATCTCTACATCGCGCCGACGGGCCCGACGCCGGGACATTTTGCGCAGGGCGCCACCGGAAATGCCTTGGACACCAGTCAGGCGCTCGATGCCTCGGGCCACTGGGCGGCGTTGCTGGCTCACGCCAATGGCCGCGACGACATCGCCTTGCAATGCGCTGAATTCGCCTACCAGAACTTCCTTTTGACGAATCAAGCCGTCGCACTCTCAAGCCAGGCGAACTCATATAACCAGACTTACCAGGTCACCACTCCCTTCAGCGGCATGAAGCCTTACAACGATTCGCCGAGCGGGTATTCCGGCTCGCCGCAGAGCGTTTCGCAGGAGGCTTCGTGGGGCATGATCCTGATGCTCCTCGAGCTCTATAACATCCCGGGCCTGGCGAGTTTCTTCACCGGCCTCGGCACCAGTCTCGATGCGGTACTGGGGGCGCTGGTGAGCGGGCAGTTTGCGATCATGCAGGCGACGGGTAACGGCTCGCTGCTGGCTTATTCGCTCGCCGCGCGCAGTCTGCCCTATGAGTTCGAAGTGTGGCCGGCGCTCGCGCCTACCGCCTGGATGTGGTTGGTTGCAACCAATCCGTCCTTGCTGCTCACCGTTGCGGGACTCCCGCAGTTACTGCCGTACATGTATATTCCGGCGGGAGCAGAACAGTCCGTCGATGACAAAAACGGTTCAAGCTCCGTCGGCCAGATGGAAATCCACTGTGTCGATCCCGGCGGCTTGCTCCACACTCTGGCCGCGCAGGAACAGCTTATCGGCCAGATCGCCACCTTCAACATGGGCTTCCCAGGCACCGCGCTGGGAGACTTCGTACCGATGCATGTGGTGCAAATATCCGAAATCGGATTCGACGCCGACGGCCACGTCATCATCAAGGCGGGCGATCTCAAACGCTTCGCGCAGGGTGCCTTCCTCTGGGCCAACGGGGGACCCAATGAATGGCTGCCAGGACAGCAGAATACCTGGCAGCCCAGTGGCGCGCAGTGGCTGGCCAATGCCTTCCCGGTTTCCAACGACAATCCCCGTTGGATCGGCGGCAATCCAGTGGATATCTTCCTGGCGGCTATGCAGAATGAGTTGGGTGTGGGCCAGGACCAGGCCTTGAGTCCTGTCGTGGAAGTCAGCCTGTCTGCGCAGGCAGGGGGCACGGGCGAGCTGATGGCGGCTGTGAACCCGTTTTGGGCGAAGTACCTGCCCGGCGGCCTGGGTGCGGCCTCCGCGCCCCTGCCGACAACCGGCAATCCGGCCACACTGATCAACCCGAATCCGTATCTCGATGTGCCCGGCATTACGGCCCTCCGCGACGGGATGTTTTCAGGCGATTGGTTCGAATTCAAGATTACCTCGCCGCAGCAAGCCCGTAGTTGGCTGGAAGATCAAATCCTGAAGCCGCTCGGGCTGGTGATGGTGGTGACCTCGGCGGGGCAGCTCACCTTAAAGCCGATGAAGAATCCCGTCAATCAGGCGGCCGGGTTCGCCTTTACGCAACGAAACATCGTGGGCATCCCGCAGGTCTCGTTGGCGCCTATTGTCAATGCCCTGGCGTACCGGCTCGATGTGGATGACCACACGACCAACACTAGCGCACGGACTTACAACAGCACTATCACCATGCTGCAGCAGGCTAGCTACAACCTCTTCCGTTACCTTTACAACCACCAAGTGGAAGCGACCGGCCTGCGCACCGCGCGCGGCGGGTCCCTCCGCGCCTTCCTGCTCGGCGACCAACTGTTTCGGCGCTACGGCTTCGCCACGCCGGTATATCAGATTGTGACGCACCTGGCGGCGCTCCAGCCTGAACTCAAGGACTGGGTTTCCCTGACGCACCCCCAAGTGCCCGATTACATTGGCGGTGGCCGAGGCGTGCAAAACGTACCCTGCGAAGTCATCGGGCGCTCTCCCGATTATGCCAACGCGCAGGTACGCTTCACGCTCCTGGATATGCGGCGCGCCAGCACGACGACGCCCTGCGAGGTCGCGCCTCAAGTAGCGGGGATTCCACCCTACGCTCAGGCGAACCAGGATCAGCAGCAGACGTACTTCTTCATCTCGCCGTCCAGCGGCGGCGTTGTGACGGAGACGCTGAGTACGATTTTCTAAAGACAGTGACGATTGATGAGTGACAAGCGATGAGCAGAAACAAGCGAATTTGGAGATTCTTCACTCTTCACTCTCCACTCGTCACTCGTCACTGAGGTTCCTATGTCCCAAATGCTGATGTCATCCATTCCCGGGTTTTTCGATCTGGCGGACAGCGCGATAGCCGGCGGCCAGCCACTGACGGATTACGCGCTCGCCAAAATCAGCCACAACTCCAAATTTGGCGCCGTGCGCTGCGAGGTGATCTACATGGGCTTCTATGGACCAGGCGACACTGTGTCGCCCCCGGTTTCGCCCGTGGACGGCTACGACTATAGCTATCAGGAATGCCTTTTCATCCCGATTCTCTATTCCTCGCGCTCCCCGGCGGCGGGATATGTACCGGGACAAGCCACGCCACCCGCGCTCGCCAACAACGACCCCGGCCAAGGCAACCTGATCGTCTGTCCCTACCAGCTTGATGTAAACGACGCCAACGGGAGGGTGGCGATGCAGACGTACTGGTCCCAAAGCGGCGCCGAGAATCAAGGTACAGCGAAGGTCATGGCCATCTGTCAGAGGCTGAGCGTGAATCTGCCGGCGGGCGTATCGGGAGACTGAAGAATCGCGTGAGCAACGGAGAAAACAGATCAGTGGAGCAGGAGATTGAGTGATCCGATGATCGGGAGAACAGAAGAACAAACAGAAGTTGATCACCCGATCACCCGATCACCGGATTGGGGTTCTATATGGCGATAACACGGACTGTGCTTCCCCGCAAGGGTTTTGTGCAGTCGCAGCATGGACTCACTCAATACGAGGCGGACATGGACGGGAACCTGTCCATGCTCGACGCGAACGTCGCCTTTATGAGCGACCTGGCATCCGTCGCGGACACCCTGGTGGGTGACCTCGGTCTGAACGGCGTGGTCTCGGGCTTCCAACTCTCCCCTTCCAACACGCTTTATCCTGCCCTGACGAATGGCGTCCTTTATGCCAACGGCTCGCGCTACGTACCCTCCGGGCCCAATGCGGGTGCGGCGCCTGCAAACGCGACCTCCTATCTGTTCTACCAAGAGGAGAACTGGCCTAACAGCTACTACTATCGTAGTGTTCCCACCGCGCTCAATCCCGGCGACGCGTTTATTGGAATCGTGGTCGCCAACAATACCCAGGTCACGGGCGCGACCCAGGCGACGACTGTCTTCGGCCAGATCCCGGTTACCCCAACTGCGCCCGGCAATTTCACCGTGCCGCACCTTCTGGGGCGAGTTCCCGTCGGGGCGCAGATCCGCATGACCGGTCCGGGCGCGATCTGGTGGCAACAGCCCACAGACGTTGACGGCGTCAATCTCTATCTGGTCGCGTCAGACGCCGGCGTGACTGCAAAGGTGCAGGTATGGTGAACAAGTCAGTGATCATTTATAAGTCATCCATCGAGGAGGGTCACAACGTCATGCGACGCCGTTCCCAATTCACCACTTGCCTTTTTCTTCTGCTGACTGCCTTCTGCTTATGGCCCATTCCCCTCCGCGCACAGCAGCCGCAGGCGCTGGCAGGCCAGCCGATTTATGCCGTCAACGCGAAGTACGTGCAAGGGGTCGGGCCGGGCTACTGGCCGACTGCCGGATCGCAGCTAACCTTGAATCTGGCTTCAGGAACAGTCGTGTGCAACAGCACCGTCCAGTCCTATGCCGGTGGCACGCTCACCCTGGCGGCCAACGCGACGAATTACATATATCTCGATGGTTCGAACAACTGCGCTCCGGCCTTCAACACTACGGGCTTTACTGGCACGACCGTTCCGATCGCGAAAGTTGCCACCAATGGGACCTCCATAACCTCGATTACTGACGTCCGAACGATGTTCGACTGGGCCACGCCCAGTGGCGGGACCCTTACTAGCGTAGGCCTCTCCTTGCCTTCCATTTTCTCCGTCACCGGTTCCCCGGTGACCACTTCCGGAACACTGACGGGGAGCCTTGCGACGGAAAGCAACAACATGGTCCTTGCCGGACCCAGCTCGGGTAGCGCCGGGCTGCCGACGTTTCGCGCGCTGGTCGGCGCCGATCTCCCCACCCCCGCGTCCACCACCTTGGGCGGGATCAAGTCCCTTGCCTGCGGGACGGGCCAGTTTCTTAATTCGATTTCCACCTCGGGTGGGGCCAACTGCGCCACTCCGACCAGCGGGGGCGGAAGCAATTACGGCCTGGGCAACGGGACCACTGTGATCGACGCGAGCTTGTATGCGGGTTCCGATTTCGCTGCCAAAGTCAACGCGGCAATTGGCGCGCTGTCCTCCTCGGGCGGGACCGTCGATGCGCGAGGACTGACCGGCAGCCTGACGATGGGAAGCAGCATCGTCGTCGGATCGGACACGCAACCCGTTACCCTCTTGTTGCCGAAGGGAATGATCAACCGTGCTTCGGGAGCACAGTTCAAATACTTCATCGGCACGCAGATTATTGGTCAGGGGAAGTGTTTCAATTCTCCCACCTGCACAGTTATCCAAGGAAGCGGGGTTCCCGACACGGCATTCGTCTACGGCGGAGCGGGCCCTTACGCGACCTACGTTTATCTCGCTGACTTTGTGGTTTTGAGCGGCTCCTATGGCGGGACCGCCACCGGCGTCGGGATCGACTTCTCGCACACCATGTCGAGCCGCGTCGAGAATGTTCTCGATTGGGCCGAAGTCGCCTTGGTCGTGGGTGGTGCAAACGGGTCATGCGAATGTTACAACACGTTCTATAGCAACGATTTCCGCGGTGGCAACGACAGCTCGGGCATCGGCGTTCAGTTATTGGCGGGCGCCAATAGTAATTACTTCTATAGCGGAACCTACTGGGGCTACCGGGGAGTTTATCATGGGGGGTGGGGCAACTACTTCTACGGACCTGATATCGAGAGCAACACGATTGGGTTCGACGATGCGGGCGGTGGCCTGCAGATCTATGGTGGGTATTGGGAGGCGGTCGGTACCGGTGTTTTGCTTGAATCCGGCACGGATGGCGCTTACATCTCGGGTGGTTTCCCCGGCGTGTCGATTGTGGATAACAGTGGAAATTCCAGCAACTTCTACTTTGATCCCGGCGCAGAACAACAGGGCACCTTGGCTCTGTTTCCACTGCGGTTTGGATTGCAGGATGAACTCCTGTTTGGTAACAGTGGCCTGAATGGGTACAACGACTTTTACGGCATCCGGGGCGACCGAGGCGGAACCATCGCGGTGGAAGTGCTCTACGAGCAGGCCTTGCAGCGGACCGGCTTCAACGGGCACGCTCCCTTAAAGCTTGGCCCCGGCATGGCCTACGGGGGATTTGTGACCGTCGGAACCGCAGTTATTCAGGCGCTGGGCGCTCCGCCGGCTCCCATCGTCGCCGTGCAGGGGACTCCTACAACCACCAGCAGTTGCAGCTACGCGTTAGTTGCCCATGACTGGAATGGCGGCATCACTTTGCCTTCGGCCTTTACGGCTATTTCCAACTGCCCCAATCCCCTGGGAACTCTGACGACGCCCGTGGCAGTGGCAACGGCCGGGACCAACTACCAGGTCAATGACATCGTCAGCGTAGTTCAGTCTGGTGCGAGCAACGGCCAACTTAAGGTTACGAGCGTCGGCTCGGGCGGGGCCGTCACCGGCTTGAGCGTCAACACCGTGGGCTCGGGCTACCTCACCGCCAATGCGCTCCCGACCACCGGGGGAAACGGCACCGGCCTGCAGGTGAGTATTACCAGTGTTTATGTGACCGTCACCCCTCCCCAGATGGATGGAGTCTGGGAATGGGACTACCTCAAGGGCGACACGGCGCACTCGCTTGCTACCGCGACCCGCGCGACGATCACGGATGTTGGCCAGACGCCGAGTCCGTACACAACGCCGACCACGGACACTACAGGATCTTTCTGCATTCGCGCGAACTGCGTGACCTCGCTGACGCAGGGAACGGTGACCAGCGTGGGTTTGTCGCTGCCTTCGATTTTCTCGGTCACGGGCTCCCCGGTGACCGCCGCCGGCACGCTCACGGCGACCTTGGCCGCCGCGAATGCCAACACGGTTTTCGGAAACTGTACGTCGAGCAGCAGCACGCCGGCGTTTTGCACGCTGACGGGCGCCATGCTCCCCGCGCCGACTGCCTCGACCCTGGGAGGAATTCAGTCCGTCGCCTCCACTCCCCACCAATGGATTTCGTCTATCGACAGCAGCGGAGTGCCCCACCAGGCGGCGATCTCGACCGGCGACCTGCCCGCTCATCTGGCCAACATGACCAATGCGTGGTGCTACGGCACACTGGGCTCGACGAGCGGAGCCTATTATTTCGGAGGTTTCGGGGGAGTCCAGATGGCGTGTGGGAGTTTGACGACAACCTTGACGGGAGGCATGCCGCTCTCGACTGCAGGCACGGTCAAGAATCTTCGCTGTGCCGCGGGGGAGGCCGGCCATGGTTCCTCCAGCGGCGTCGTTCACGTTTATGATAACGGGACTTCCGAGAGCCTCACGTGCACGATGGGGACCGGAACCGGCTGCTCCGATAGCACCGACTCTTTCAATTATTCCACGGGAGACTTGCTCCAGTTCTCCGTGGCCAGTGGGGGCAGCGGCGAGACCCTGGCCAGCGTCTCCTGTTCGGCCGAAGTCTGGGTCAGCGGCAACTGAACGTCGGTCCGCTGTGATCCCGGCCAGCCACGGCGCGCGCTCCCCGCGCCGTGGCTTCTTTCATCCTCTGGAAAACCACTCCTCGCACCGGCGGGGAGAGCCGATCTGTCCGGACTCTCCTCACCTCCCCCACCACCACAGTCCGGTTTGGGAACCGTGCCCCGCGCGGCGTATAATCGACGCCTTGCCCTGGAGGAGGACGAAATCATGGACCGTCAAGCGGCATGGGAACTACTTTGCGAGTACACGAAAAATGAGAACCTGCGCAAACATGCGCTCGCCGTAGAAGCCTGCCTGCGCGCCAGCGCGCGCAAGTTCGGCGAAGACGAGGAGAAGTGGGCCGTAGCGGGGTTGATTCATGACTTCGATTACGAGATGTATCCGAGCGCGCCGGACCATCCTCTGAAGGGCAGCGAGATTCTGAAGGATAAAGGTGTTACGGATGAAATTCGTCGTGCCATTTTGGGGCACGCCGATTACACCGGAGTGCCGCGCGACACGCTCCTCGCCAGAGCGCTGTTTGCCTGCGATGAGCTGGCTGGCTTCATCACCGCCTGCTCTCTGGTGCGTCCTGACCGGATCGTCAGCCTGGAGGCGAAGTCCGTGAGAAAGCGGATGAAAGACAAAGCCTTCGCTCGCTCCGTCAGCCGCCAGGACATCGTCAAGGGCGCAGAAGAGCTGGGTGTGCCCCTGGATGAACATATTACCTTCTGTATTGCCGCCATGCGCAATATCGCAGATCAACTGGGTCTCGCACCGGTCGAGGCGGCTCCGGGCGCAGCGGCGGCAGAGTAGGGCGAGCGGAGCCCCGGTCAAAACCACCGGAACACAGGTGGCTCGTCCTCGCGAAGGGGCAATTCCTGCCTGGATGCAAGTCGAGCGCTGCCGGCCCCGCTCCCCGGCCAGTTCACAATGTTATTTGTTGCAGGTAGCTCGGTACGGTAGCGTTCCAGTGGAGTTGTTCGGTAATCCGCTGCCGGAGCGCTTCACTCGCCTCAGGTTCACCGTGGACGATGAAGGTTTTCCCAGGCGGCTTCGCGAACCGTCCGAGCCAGGCAAGGATTTCGCGGTAATCCGCGTGGGCGCTCAGGCTCTCAATGGTCTCGACGCGCGCGCGCACCCGCACGTCGTGCCCATACATCTTCACGGTCTCAGCGCCGGATTGAATCGCCTTCCCACGCGTCCCCGCCGCCTGAAAGCCCACGAACAGGATGGTATTGCGATGGTCCGGCAGGCAGCGCTCCAGGTGATGGAGCACGCGGCCGCCCGTCGCCATGCCGCTCGCTGAGATGATGATCATGGGATAGTGTGCATCGTTGAGCTGCTTTGACTGATCTACGGTTATGTCGAAGTGTAAATTGGGCGGCGCGAAGGGGCTGATTCCCTGCGCTTCCAATGCCTCCAGTTCCAGGGAGTGCTCCTCGGCATGCTTTACGTAAAGGCGCGTGACGTCGATCGCCATGGGGCTATCAACGTGGATGGGCAGCGAGTGCAGCTTCTTCTCTTCAATCAATTCGCGAAACAGGAAGAGCAGTTCCTGCGTGCGTCCCACGGCGAAGGATGGAATGACCACCGTCCCGCCACGGCTGGCTGTATCCTCAACAATCGAAGCCAGGCGCGCGCCAATATCTCCCTCCGGGTGCAACCGGTCGCCATAAGTGGATTCCAGCAGCATGTAATCGAAGCTGTCTTCCGGGAGGGCGGGCTCCGGAGTGATCAGTTGCGGGAAGCGGCCCAGGTCGCCGGAGAAGAGCAGTCTCTTCGCTGTCTCGTTTTCCCGGACCGTCACTTCGATCAGGCGCGCGCCCAGGATGTGCCCCGCGAAAAATCCGCGTATCGTGAAGTGCGGCGAAATCTCCAGCGGCTCCAGAGCGTTCACCGCGCGAATGTATTCCAGCGACTTGACGGCTTCCTCATAGGTGTAAAGTGGAAGGGCCGGGGTGTGTTTGCTGAACCCCTTCCGGTTTGCGAAGTCCGCATCTTCTTCCTGTAGATGGCCGGAATCCGGCAGCACGATTTTGGCAAGATCCACGGTGGCCGAAGACGCCAGGATCTGGCCGCGAAAGCCGTCTTTCACCAGGCGCGGAATGTAGCCGATGTGGTCGAGGTGGGCGTGCGTCAGCCCTAGCCACTGCATGCTCGCGGGCGCCACGGGCAGCGGATTCCAGTTGCGCAGGCGCAGCTCCTTGAGGCCTTGGAACAGCCCGCAGTCAATCATCAAACGCTCGCCGCCGGCTTCCACGAGATACTTCGAACCGGTCACCGTGCCGGTGGCGCCTAGAAAAGTTAGGGTAGACATAAGGTGTTAGTCCTTGGGGAGCGTCAAGAATCTCAACTCAGGCATGGGAAAATCCTTCACATTGTCTGTAGCTAAGGTCAGGTCTTCGGCCAAAGCCACAGCAGCGATCAATCGCGGCGTGGGGTATCAAATCACCACCGACTCCCGATACTCGCCGAAGACTCGGCGGAGGGCTTCAGAGATCTCCCCCACGGTGGCGTAGGCCTTGACGGCGTCGAGGATCGCAGGCAGCAAGTTGCGGTCGGTGCGCGCGGTTTCCTCCACAGCTCGAAGGGTTGTTTCCACGCGCGTGGCATCGCGGCGGTTGCGCAATCTTGTCAGACGCTCCACCTGTGTGCGCTCGATTTCGGGATCGATGCGCAGGAGGGGAGGTGAGGAGCGGGCCTTATCCACATATTGGTTCACGCCCACCACCACCCGGTCGCCAGCTTCGATGGATTCTTGGTACTGATAGGCGGACTGCTGGATTTCGCGTTGCACGTAGCCCGACTCGATAGCGCGCACCATGCCCCCCAGGGCGTCGATCTTGCGCAGGTATTCTCGGGCCTGGGCTTCAATCTCGTCTGTCAGTTTCTCGATGACATACGACCCCGCCAGCGGGTCGATCGTGTTGGCCACGCCGCTCTCCTCGGCCAGGATCTGCTGGGTGCGCAAAGCCAGGAGCACAGAAGCCTCGGTGGGAAGCCCCAGCGCTTCGTCGCGTGAGTTCGTATGTAAGGATTGGGTTCCCCCCAGCACGGCCGCCAACGCCTGGAGCGTCACGCGCGCCAGGTTCACGTTGGGCTGTTGCGCGGTGAGCGTGGACCCCGCGGTTTGCGTGTGGAAGCGGAACATCCAAGAGCGTGGGTCCCGCGCTTGGAAGCGCTCGCGCATGAGGCGCGCCCACAGCCGCCGCGCGGCGCGAAACTTGGCGACTTCCTCCAGCAGATCATTGTGCGCGTTCAAGAAAAACGAGAGGCGCGGGGCAAAGTCATCCACGGCCAAGCCCCGCTCGAGCGCAGCTTCCACGTAGGTGATGGCGTCGCCCAGTGTAAACGCCACCTCCTGCACAGCGGTTGAACCCGCTTCGCGAATGTGGTAGCCGCTGATGGATATCGTGTTCCAGGCGGGAGCGCGCTCGCGGCAGAACTCGAAAATGTCCGTCACCAGGCGCAGCGCGGGGGCAAGGGGATAAATGTAAGTACCGCGCGCGATGTACTCCTTTAGAACGTCGTTCTGCACGGTTCCGGAAAGCCGCCGCGGATCAACGCCCTGCTTTTCCGCCACGGCCAAGTACAGCGCCAGCAAGATTGCGGCAGTGGCATTGATGGTCATCGACGTCGAGACACGCTCCAGAGGGATTCCCTCCAGGAGCGTTTCCATGTCTTCGAGTGAATCGATAGCCACCCCCACCCGCCCTACCTCGCCGTGCGCCAGAGGATGGTCGGAGTCGAGGCCGAGCTGGGTGGGGAGATCGAACGCCACGGAGAGGCCCGTCTGTCCTTGCGAAAGGAGATATCGGTAGCGGGCGTTCGACTCGCGCGCCGAGCCGAAGCCCGCATACTGACGCATGGTCCAGAGATGGCTGCGGTAAAGCGTAGGATGCACGCCGCGCGTGTAGGGATACTCGCCGGGATAGCCCAGCTCGCGCTCATAGGCCCAGTCGGCTTGGTCGCCAGGCGTGTAGAACCGCTTAAGCTCCAGACCCGAGCCGGTCGTGAACTTCGGTTTCAGTTCCTTACCGTCTTCTGAAGCCATCGCAAGCAACCTCGGTGGCCTGCCGCCGAGGCGTCCTGAGTTATGAAAAGGCCCTCGCCGCCACGGCGGGGAAGAACCCCACCTTGCCTGCCCGGGCGCAATGTCAATGCACGTTCCGGGCTTTTGCAAAGGAGTAAAGGCAGAAGATGGCCAGCAGTATGGTGAATCCTCCCACCAGGCCGAAGCGGAACAAACCCACATCCGGAGCTTTCTGGTAAAACTGCCATTCCGAAAAAGTCACCGCCGCGCCGGCCAGCGTCAAGAACATAAAGGCCAGCCCGATAAGCATGTGGAACAACCTCTGTGCGGTGAGAAGCCAGTGTTTAAGAAGATAGCCGAGTCGACTCAAAGCCTTCCTTTCCTGTCCCGCGAGAATGCCGGATGACCGAGGGCCCTGTACGCCATGGGCTGGATCAAGCGGCGCTCGCCTCGACGTCGAGACAGTTCGCGCTTGACCGCTCGAAGCCGAATGACCCCCTCTTCATCTTATCAGACCTTTGCCCGCGTCGCCGCCGGGCACATTCCACCCTCCGGTTGTTTATCGTAAGGAGAAACGCCAGCGCAGTCAAATCTCGGCAGTAGGTCAGTTTGCTGTCGAGGCGGCTCTACGTCATTGGCGAAGCAAACTCGCCGCTACAACGTCAAATTGACCTCCTGCCCCAGCGGGTTCCACCTTGACAGCCTCTCGCGGCCAACCCTAGAATGATGTTCTGCGGGCTGGCCTCGAGCGGCTGGGTGAACCTTGGAATTCGACGAGAATTTCAAACGCCTGATCAAGGAATTGGGCGACGCCATCAACGAAAGCCTCTCTGATTCCGAAAGAATCGCCGAGGTGATGTCGCGCATTCGCAGCGCCGGGTATGACCTCTTTTTGGTGCTGGAAGTCACGATTGGCTTCAACAAGCGCGGCGAGGTTAACCTGGTGCATCACCAAAGACTGAGCGCTGACGGGCACACCGATCCCGAATTCCGCCTGACTACGCAAGACACGCAATTCCTCCGCGCCCTGAAAATCACTGTAGATGAAGACCTCGACGCCTAGGGCGGTCTGCGGGTGTATACTCCCCCCCCCTAGCGTGACTTCCCAGCGGAAGTCCCTGCCAGTTTTGCGCATGCATCGCTCTCGTAGAATGACCGCAAGACGAGAGCGTGCGGGCGGAGGAGCCGATGAAGAAGATCCTCAATGAGCCTTTTGCCTACGTCGACGAGATGCTGGAAGGGCTGTGTCTGGCCCATCCCCAGTATTACAAACAAACCGGGCCGGCGGGCCGGGTCATCGTCCGCGCGGACGCCCCCGTAAACGGGAAGGTTGGAATCGTCTCGGGGGGCGGGTCCGGGCACCTGCCCGTCTTTACAGGCTACGTCGGCAAGGGATTGCTGGACGCCTGTGCGATCGGCGACGTGTTCTCCTCTCCTGCGGTGGACCAGGTGGCGGAGGCCATCCGTGCCGCGCAGGGTGGCGCTGGAGTGCTGTGCCTGTACGGCAACTACGGCGGCGACAACATGAACTTTGATATGGCCGGGGAGATGGTGGAAATGGAAGACATCCGCACCACCACGGTGCGCGTGGCGGACGATGTGGCCAGCGCCCCGCTCGCCGAACGCGCGAAGCGCCGGGGCGTGGCGGGACTGGTTTACGCTTACAAGCTTGCCGGAGCCAAGGCGGCCCAGTTTGCTACGCTCGAGGAAGTGACCGCCCTTGCCCGGAAAGCCGTGGATGCCTGCCGGTCCGTAGGTGTCGCTCTCACGCCCTGCACGGTCCCCGCGGTGGGACGGCCGACTTTCACTATCAGCGAGTCAGAAATGGAAATCGGCATGGGCATTCACGGTGAGCCGGGAGTGCGCCGCGGACCCTTGAAACCTGCCGACGCCATCGCCGAGGAGATGCTGGCTTACCTGCTGGCTGACCTGCCGCTCCAAACCCGGGACCGCGTTTCCATATTGGTTAATAGCCTGGGCGCGACGCCTCCGGAAGAGCTTTACATCGTTTACCGCTACGTGGCCCGCAAACTCGCGGACCGGGGCGTCGAGATCGTCCAGCCGCTGGTGGGCCGCTACGCGACATCCATGGAAATGGCCGGGATGTCGCTGACTCTCTGCCGGCTCGATGCGGAACTGGAAGCCCTGCTCAAAGCTCCCTGCGATTGCCCTTTCTTGAGGATTTGAAATGTCCCCAGGGCTCACTACTGACGTCTGGCGCGAAGCTCTCCAGCGAGTGGCCGCGAAGCTGGAAGCCTGCGCGGTCGAGTTGAACGCCCTTGACGCCGAGCTCGGCGACGGGGACTTGGGCGTGACCATGGTCCGCGGGGGACGAGCGGTGCTGGTGGAATTGCCCAGCCTACCCACCGATGTGGGCATGGCGCTCGTGAAATGCGCGCAGGCTTTTACGAAGCTATCCGGCTCCACTTACGGTACGTTGCTGGCTACTGGGCTGCTGCGCGTAGCCAAGGCCACCAAAGGCCGAACGGAGGTCCCGTGGTCGGACGTCTCCTCGTTGCTGGGCGAGGCACTCGCGGCGATGACGCAGCGTAGCGGTGGACAGCTCGGGGAGAAAACGGTGCTCGACGCTCTGGAGGCTGTCCGCGCTTCTACGCAAGGACTCGATGAGCCCGCCGCGCTCATCGCCGCGGCTGACCGCGCCGTGGCCGAGTGCCTGGAGCGGTTCCGAGGCCAGCCCGCACGCCAGGGCCGGGCCCGGATTTTTGGCGACAAGAGCGTCGGAAAAGATGATCCTGGGATGGTGGCCCTCCAGCGGATGATCGAGGCGCTGAAGTAGTCCCGGGCGCTGTAGGGCGCAAGCCGCAGGAATCGCTTCTCCGAGAGGTTGCCTCAAAACTCGGCCTTGCCCGCTGTCGCGTCGCTCCGTGAGCGGCGAAGTGGTTGAGAATTCGAAGCGCCGGTCGCTTCCTACGCCGGCGCAGGCTCCGCTGGCGCCTGTGTAAGGATCTGGAAGGAAGGTTGTATTAGCAAGATACAGAAATGGGCAGGGAAAAACAGCAGGTGGCGGAGATCTGGTGCGCCGATATCGCCGCCACCCATCTGCTAAGCAACTGCCGGGACTTGGATTTCTCCGGTCAGAGCCATGCGCAATTTGGCGTCGACGGTAGAAATCTGATAAATGTGAGCGGCCTTGTCGGGCACGGCATCGGCAAACTCGAACGGCTTCTTGCTGGTCTGCGGCTGGTGGGCCACTTGGTCGAATTTCTGGTGATCGCGCCAGATCTCATAGCGTAAGATCGGTTCTTCGCCGGCAAAGGCCGTCTGCCACTTCAGCGTGACCACGCGCTTCCCCCCGCGCATTCCCTGCTCGGCCGAGGCCTCCCGGGGAGGCGTCAGTTCCTGTTTAGGAAGTTGGAAATAGTTCGTCTTGCCATCCTTCGCCACTCCAGCCATTTTTTCGATGCCCAACCGGTCGGCGGCGCTGAGTCCCTGCGGTGCGATTTGCGCCGCCGAAAGATTCTGCTGGAGTTGGCAGGCCTTGGGATCGTCGGAGATTTGCCCCGTTCCGATGATGAGCGTCCCAATGCCGGGCGTCGTTAACGCATATTCCACCAACTGCCGGCTGGGCAACGAGTCGCTACCCACGGTTCGGATGACGTGTTCGACTTTGTGCGAAAAGACGGGCTCCTTCGTATACATGGCGCCGTCTGCAAACACCTTCATGGCGATCAGCCCCATGCCTTTGGCCACAGCGACGGGAATGATATTGTGCTGCATGTTGAAGTTCAGCCGGTCATTGGCATTGAGGGCCACCAGCATGCCATCGAGAATGTTGCGCTCATCCCGTTGAATCATTTCCATCATCACCGGGGGAGAGTGATGGCCGGAGAATCCCAGGTGGCGAACCAGCTTTTCCTCATGGGGATTGAGTCCCGTACGATTAGTGCCTTCGCGATAATCCAGCAACGCCGCCAGTGCCCCGATGTTTTCGGCGCCCGGGTCCGGCTTGTCCAAACCCTCATAAACGGCCTCGACTTCCGCCATCGTGGTTAAATTATGGATAAGAATCATATTCAGATACGAACCTGAGGGGTAAGACCCGCTTCCGTCACCAAAGACTTGCGTCAGGGTGCGTTTCAGGTCATCGACGGCGCCAGACCCCGGCGCGCCGTTGCTGAAGCTTCGCAAGTCCTCCTTCGCCCAGCCACCCTTTCCCCAACGGAGCATCGTCTTGCTGGTCAGGAACATCTCCCTGCGGCGGCGTTCGTCATATCCCGCCTCGCCCGGGATCAGATGGAGTTCGTGGAAGGCTTTCCCATAATTTGTCTGGCTGGGCCCGTAGGCGTTCGAGGTATCAAAGTAGTTGATGCCCACATCGAATGCCTTCAAAATGATTTTGACCGGATCGACGTCCGCAGGCGTCCATTGCAGCGAGGCTTGTCCGCCCAGTCCGAGCGTGGTCGCCTCAAAATGCAGGCGACCCAGGTCGCGCCGCAAGGGCTTGGTGACGGTGGTCCTGCCGAACACCCAATAGGGTCCCAGAGCCAGGCCCGCCGAAACCGCGCTGGCAGCCTGCATGAACCGGCGGCGGGAGATCTTAGAATTAGTAGGCATGATCGTAATCCTCCGCAGTAAGGTAGGGCTCCTTCCAAGCGGGAACAGTCCCGTCGGGGAGCAGCGCGCCCGAGGCGTCTATTTAAGCGTGATTCGCTCCCCGACGCAAGGGCTCTGGCCCGCCGGGAATTTCGAGTCCCGCTTCAGGGCGGTCGAGCCAGCGGGCGCCGCCACTCGTTCAATTCCAACGCAGGCTGACACTGTGAGTTGTCAGCAACTCGCGCATCTCCGAATCGGTCAGATCCCTTTGTTTTCCCTCTTCGCTGACAACGGTGAGACTCCTCATCTCACGCAGGTCTCGCTCCCGAAAACGAATCTCTACTCGACGCGGGAGGGCGAAGCATGCGTCGCAGTTTTCATGGTGGGGTGTCCTGGTACTGCCGAGAAAACTGACTGGCGCGCGCACTGTATCGAAGCGTTACCGATGTGGTTGTATACACCCCTCCAGTCGGCAAGGCAAGCGCCCGGCCAGTTGCACGGCCCGCAGTCAGCCCAGAAGAGTGCTGGGATGGCACAGGCATTGCTAGTTGTAATGCCAATCATGCTTCGATAGAATCCGCGCCTGTCCTTGCGTTGGGCAGGCAAGCATGGGCCAATGACAAGTCGCGCTAACTCGCCTCTGGAATCCTCGAAAGCGCGCTGTAGAGGGAGGAATCCCGCCATGAAAAGCTTGTGGAAGCTGGGTCTCATGTTCACCCTGTGTGTTTCGCCCGTCGGCACCTTTGGCGCGGCGCAGCCCGCGAGCGGCGCACGCGACCTGCTGCAAGCTGGCACGGGCAACTACGGATGCTCTGCGCCCGACATTGCCCACTACGTGGCGCGCCGCGCGGCAGGGCCGATCACCGTCGATGGGCGGCTGGATGAGCCCTCCTGGCAGATGGCCGAGAAGTCTTCGCGCTTTGTGGACATGGTCACGGGCGCACCGGGGTTTTATGACACGCGCGCTGCCGTGTTGTGGGACGACGAAAACCTCTATGTCGGCCTGTGGCTCGAAGAACCCTACGTGGAAGCTCATCAGACCAATACCGGCTCGCTGATATTTCTGGAGAATGATGCCGAGGTCTTCATCGATGGTGGCGACGCCTATTCGGAGTTTGAGATTAACGCCCTCGGCACGACCTACCAGGTCTTCTTCATCTGGCGAGACGCCTACAAAAAGGGTGGCGCGTTCGATGCACCAGAGTTCGACGTGATGCAGCACCAGGCCCTGACCTTCGGCGGAGACTATGACCGCACGGACAAGTCTTTCTGGACGGGAACCCACCCACGCGGACTCCGCTGGGCCTTCCTCGACTGGGGCGTTCCAGGCCTGCGTCATGCCGTCCACGTGGATGGCACGATCAACGACAACTCCACAGCCGACAAGGGCTGGACTGTAGAACTGGCTTTCCCCTGGAAAGGCCTCAGGGATCTGGCCGCGGGGCGCTCTCTGCCTCCGCACGATGGAGACATCTGGAGGATCTTCTTCGGCCGTTTCGAGTTGCTCAAACCCGGCGGCGTGGAACTGAACCCACACCCGGCGTGGGTCATGAGTCGCCACGCGGTGTACGACACCCACATTCCCGAGTGCTTCCCGTATATCAAGATGTCCAGCAAGATCGTCGCAAAGTAGCGAGATTCGGTGGATTCACTATGCCTTTCCCGGGGCGCTGCCCCCGGCTACTGTGTTGTACCCTTGTAGGGCACGGAAACCTGCCTTGGGTCCTACCCCACGGCACACGTTTCTGACATCATGGATAGCCGCTTTCGGTTATCCATGCTCGGAATCACAGCGCCAGCGAGCCAGGTAACACCTGCGAAACCATGACACCTGACCCTTGAGTGTTTACTTTTCAGGTGGCCTGTGGTAAGTATGCGCGGACTGGTAGGAGACTATGCACCCTCACTCTGTAGACTACGCGATTATTGCCATCTACTTCCTTTTTGTGTTGGGGATTGGATTCGCGCTCCGCAGCCGGATGAAGACCAGCGACGACTTCTTTCTCTCCGGCCGCTCGATTCCCGGCTGGATCACTGGCTTGGCTTTCATGTCCGCGAACCTCGGTGCGCTGGAAGTGATGGGCCACGCCGCCAATGCCGCCAAATATGGCATGTACGTCAATCACTTTTATTGGCTTGCGGCGATGCCCGCCATGTGCTTCGTAGGCGTCTTCATGATGCCGTTCTATTACGGCAGCAAGGTGCGCAGCGTTCCGGAATTCCTGCGCAAGCGATACGACGAGAAGACCCGCACTTTGAACGCCTGCTGCTTCGCCGTCATGACGCTGCTGGTTTCGGGCGTGGACCTTTATGCCATGGCCATCCTGTTTCAGCGGCTGCTGAACTGGCCGTTTTGGACGAGCGTAGTTGCCTCAGCAGCGGTCGTCGCCGTTTACATTTACCTGGGCGGGCTCACCTCTTCGATTTACAACGAGGTCCTGCAGTTCTTCCTCATTGTGTTCGGATTCCTGCCCCTGGCCATTCTGGGTTTGAAAGCCGTGGGAGGATTCGCCGGGCTCAAAGCCCAGCTCCCCAACCCGGGTTACGCGCATACCTGGGCGAACATCTGGCATGCCGCAGACAATCCCATGGGGATCAACTGGTTTGGAACGATCTTCGGCCTGGGCTTCGTGCTTTCCTTTGGCTATTGGTGCACGGACTTTCTGGTGATCCAGCGGGGTCTGGCGGCCAAGGACATGGCCGCGGCGCAGCGCACTCCGCTGATCGCCGCGGTTCCGAAAATGTTTTTCCCTCTGCTGGTGGTCCTGCCCGGCTTGGTCGCAATTGCTCTTGATCCCACGACCAAGCTGATGATGGGCGGCCGGTACGATAACGCCTTGCCCGCCATGCTGGCCCGCTTCTATCCCTCCGGGTTACTGGGTATTGGCCTGACGGCACTTATGGCCAGCTTTATGTCCGGAATGGCTGGCAACGTAACAGCCTTCAACACCGTTTGGACGTTTGACATCTACCAGACTCATATCAACCCCGGTAAGGATGACCCCCACTACCTCACCATGGGCCGCTTGGCCACGGTGTTTGCGGTTATCGTGGGCATCGGGACCGCTTTCATTGTTTTGAAATTCAACAACCTGATGGACTATCTCCAGCTCCTCTTCGCGTTTTTCAATGCGCCGCTCTTCGGCACATTCCTGCTGGGAATGTTTTGGAAGCGCACCAGCGCCCATTCGGGATTCTGGGGGTTGCTGTGCGGCATCCTGGCTGCCGCCACCCACTATTCGCTTTATCACTACCACTACATCCACTATCCCAGCGACATGGCGGCGAACTTCTACCAGGCTATCTGGGCTTTTACAGTGTGTTTCTGCGTCACGGTGGTGGTTACTTTCTTTACGGAGCCCCGGAAGGAAGAGGAACTGGTCGGCTTGGTATATTCGCTGACTCCCAGACCGAAGATTTCGAATCTTCCCTGGTACGAGCGCCCGGGGATTTTGGCGATTGGGATCCTGGGGCTGTGTTTGGTTCTGAATATTATATTTTGGTAGGAGACGATGGGCTTAGATATCCGCTTGCCGATTGGAATTATCTTTTCGGTCTACGGCATCATCCTGATGCTTTACGGGGCCGTTGCCGACGCTGACATCTTTCAGGAGAAGTCCCTGGGAGTCAATATTGATCTCTGGTGGGGCGCGGCAATGTTGGTTTTTGGGGTGTTCATGTGGGCGCTGGCATTCCGGGCTACCCGCCATAGTGAACCATGACGGAACTGCGCTGGAATCCCACCGTTCGGGAGTGGGTTTCAACCGCCTCGCATCGCCAGGGGCGGCCCCAGATGCCCGAGGATTGGTGCCCCTTCTGTCCCGGCTCTGGCCGCGTGCCAGACAACTTCGACGTTCTCATCTATCCCAACGATTTTCCCGCCTTCACCATCCCTCCGCCCCCGCCGGCGATCCAAGGCGATGACTTTTACAAGGTCCGACCTTCCCTCGGCAAATGCGATGTGGTGCTTTACAGCTCTGATCATCGAGCTTCCCTGCCGCAGCTTCCTGTTGATCATCTCGTCAAACTGGTACGCCTCTGGCGAAGCCGGTTCCGGGAGCTCAAGGCCACGCCGGGAATACGCTACGTGCTGATTTTTGAAAACAAGGGCGCGGTGATCGGGGTCACCATGGCGCATCCGCACGGGCAGATCTACTCGTTTCCCTTCGTCCCGCCGCGCCTCGAAAAAGAGTTGTCGGCCGCCCGCGCCCACCAACAACGGCATCGCCGCTGCTTGTACTGCGACATACTGAGGAAGGAACGCCATGATGCCCGGCGCATCATCGGTGAGAACGACGCCTTCACCGCCTTCATTCCGTTTTACGCCCGCTGGCCGTTTGAAGTTCACATCTTTTCGCGTCGCCATCTGGGGACCCTGGAGGCCTTCCGGCCCTCGGAGGAGCATGCCCTGGCGGAAATCCTGAAGTGGGTTACCTTAAAGTACGACAACCTCTATCATATGTCTTTTCCGTATATGATGGTGTTGCACCAGGCCCCTACGCGGGGGCAGTTTCCCTACTTCCATTTCCACATCGAGTTCTATCCACCCCACCGCAGCAAGAAAAAGCTCAAATACGTGGCCGGCGTGGAATCCGGCGCGGGAACCTTTCTGAATGATTCGTTGGCGGAAGAAAAGGCTGCGGAACTGCGGGCTGCTCCCCCGGTGCAGCGGGATGAGTTGGAATGAGACGGCGGGGAATAGGAAGAAGGCAGTAAGCAGAAGGCAGAAAGCAGAAGGCAGGAGGGGTCGAGGACAAAATAGGGGATTTGGTTAAGAACATCGAGCGCCAAAACTTACCCGTGTCATGGGTTCTGCCGCCCAGAGGCGTAAGTCCTCCGCGTTGATGCGGGCATTGCTCAATGGACACCCGTGGAAGGCCGGACACGGAGATGAGGGAGTTGCCAAATCGCCATCCTAGAAAGTGAGCTTTAGGGATGTCTGCTTTCTGCCGACCGCCTACCGCGTACTGCTTACTGCCGACTGTCTCAAGGAGAGGGCATGGCAATGATTGAAGAAGCGTTCCAGAGAATCTTCGGCGCGCCGCCGGAGGTTATGGTTCGCGCGCCCGGCCGCGTGAATTTGATTGGTGAGCACACGGATTACAATGACGGCTTCGTGCTTCCCGTTGCCATCGACCGTGAGATCACCTATGTGGGCCGTCCCCGCACAGACCGGCGGGTGTGCGTGTCTTCGGTGGATTTCCATGCTTCCGTCGAGTTCAGCCTGGACGGGATCCAGAGGGATTCGCAGAATACCTGGAGCAATTTTCTCCGCGGCGTCTCTAAATTCCTGGAAGCAGATGGCCATTACCTCACGGGTGCGGACATTGTCTTTGGCGGCGACGTTCCGCGCGAGGCGGGGCTGAGTTCTTCAGCCGCCGTGGAGGTCGGCGCCGTGGTGTTCTGGAAGAAGCTGATGGACCTCACGCTGGATCCCATCTACATCATCAAGCTCGCGCGACGGACGGAAAACGACTTTGTCGGTGTGCCCTGCGGGATCATGGACCAGTTCATCTCAGCGCTCGGCCGCCGGGACCACGCCCTGTTCCTTGACTGTCGCGACCTTACTTATCGCCATGTGCCGCTGCGGGCCGGCGTGAAGATTGTTGTCTGCAACTCGGGCGTCAAGCGAGCCCTGGCCCAATCTGAATACGAAGTCCGGCTGAAGCAGTGTCGGCAGGCCGTCGCAAGGATTGCCGGCACCGGCTTGGCAGTGGAATCGCTGCGCGATGTGAAGCCTTCGGATCTCGCTGCCGCGCGTGGAGTGCTGAGCGACCTGCTCTGGCGCCGGGCGCACCACGTGGTTTCGGAAAACCAACGGGTGCTCGAGGCCGTCCAACTTCTCGAAGGGGGAGACCTGGAGCGCTTTGGTGCATTGATGAACGCCTCACATGACAGTTTGCGGGACGATTACGAAGTGAGCTCCAAGGAGCTGGATGTGCTCGTGGAGCTGGCGCGGAAGCAGCACGGCGTTTTGGGTGCGCGTATGACGGGAGCAGGATTCGGCGGGTGCACGGTCAACCTGGTGCGCGCTGACGCCGCAGAAGCTTTTGCGCGAGCCGTCAGGAGGGGATACCAGGAAGCCCTCGGCCTCAACGCCGAGGTTTACATCTGCGAGGCGTCGGACGGAGCGCTGACCTCGGCTTTATAGCGCTTGCATCTTGCAGCCGCGCGCAGTGCCCTCGTCACTTGGGCGCCGGCCCGTGCAGGAGGTAGACGATTGCACCCAGCAGGAGGAAGATAGCCAGGGCAAGAAACACGAAACGTGTGATCGGGCCCACCTGCCTTTCGACGAATGGGCAGGCTGACGCCGGTACTCTTCTTCGCGCCAGGTACCAGGGAAAGATGATGACGGGCAGCAGCATCGAGCCCACCCCCCACCGCCACGGGCAGGGAATGCGCCGCGAGAGCGCATCGAAAGAAACCCAGATGCCAGCCAGGGTTTGTACTCCCCCCATCGCCAACTGAGCCTTCTCCAATCCCCAGAGTTCGATGAAGACCTGCGCCAGTAGCACGGAGATCACCAGGACAGCAAAGAATATGCGCCACGGGAAACGTACCGGCGCGGGCTTGGCCGCTTCAGCTTGCGCTGGCGTGGCTGTCGTCGCCACATCTTGGGGCTTGGCGATCTCCGCAGGATCAATAGCGTGTCTGCAAGCCACGCACACTCGACACGAGGCGCCGAGCATCTGGCCGCACGCCGGGCACGGAAAGGGCTCGGTGGGAGATTCCGCAGGGGGCGCAGACGTGTCCGCCGTCACCGCGCCGGGGTTGTGTGCGTCAGCCTCTTCTATCATCTTGTGCCCGTTGAATCTGACTACCCTTCCGCAAGGAGTTTCGCTGCTCATCTTTTTTCGTTCCAGCCTTCGTGCTCCCTCCAGTCTAACATCTTGCGGTAGCCTTCGGCGCGGGGTAGTTGATTCCAGGTGCGCAAGTTCCCCTCGGCTCGATTGCCCCCCTGTGATTGATAGTACCATCCGGCCTCTTGCGCGAGCGCCATTACTTCACCCGCGACATAGAACGTGTGGTCCTCATAATGGTAGGGAGTGGCAGGGTGGCTCGTGGGGTCGAAGACACGGTCCACCCGCACTTCGACCTGGGGCGAGATGGCGCCCTCGCGGAGCAGTTGCTGCAATGCTTTTACTACAAAATAGTTGTTCACGATGTGATCGATGTGGCCCTCTGCAGGCGGGTGCACGGTGAAGATGACCTCAGGTTGGAACTTCTTGATGATCTCCTCCACGGCCTCGACGGTGGATTCCCGAGCGTAAGGCAGATTCGGCCGGAAGAGGCCCTCATACGGCGCATGGTCGCTGGCTAACAAAACGGAAAGATATGGATCGGATGACGGAATGTGGTCATACCAGATTGCGCCCGAACCGCCGTCCGGCAATCCCAGAAAGATAATGTTCTCACGCGGCACTCCGAGGTGGCCCAGCGCCGCGCGCGCTTCTTCCATGCGGAGGGCGCCGAAGTTCAGCGCGTCGGCCGGGCCGCAGAAATGCTCATAGTACCGGTCGCAGGCGCCCGCGTCGCCACTGGTGATATAAACCACGTGAATGGGAATGTGGTTCTCCACCGCAGCCCGGATGAATCCCATCTGAGTACCGTCGTCATCTTCGTGGGCGCAGAACATCAATACGGACTTGGGAAGCAGATTAACGCCGAGTTCGAGCGTGTTCGTGGCCAGCGCCTGTCCCGAGGCGCGAGACACCTCCATCCGCGCCCGGAAGAGTCCGCTTGTGCCTGGCGGAAGGGCGAATTTCATTTCCGCCGCCAGCGGCGCCCCGTGCGGCCCAAGGTCCAATCGCTCCGCGGCGAGCTGGTTCACTAGCTCTTTTTCATCGGGACCCACCAGGCGCCCCCGCACCGAGACTTGGCGCCAAGCGGTGTCGGTCGGGTTCACCAGCGAGAATTTCATGACGGCTTCGGCCCCGGCTGGGAACATCGTATGGCTGGCATCAAACTGAATAGCCTCCCCACCATACGGCTCCGCACGAAACTGCCGATAGCTTGAGGTGTTGACCGCCCCCAAGCTGGGGTTAAGGTATTGCCCCGGGTACGCCTTCGGCGCATCGACTCCAGGGGGATTGACGAAAACGAGCGGGCTAAGAGAAATGGCATAAACGTTCTTGCGGTCGTGGTCCCAAATCACTGCGGCATATTGCTTGATCGTCGGTTGGCTCCCACCCTTGGCCTCGCCACAGCGCACAAACTGGAGGGGAAGCCGTTGCTGTGGCACGAGTGTGATTTCGCTCTGCAACGTCTCAATGCCGGCGCCCATCCGCTCGGTCTGCTGGGCAATCCACGGCCAGTAGCGCTCGGAGAATTCAAGGCGGAGTCCCTGTAGGGGCTGATCGCTAAGGTTTTCGACCTTCATGCTACACGTCATTACGTCACCCGAGGTGTAGTAGGACCTGCCGGTCTCGACGGAAGTGATCCGAGCCACTTGGCGTTGGACCACGAAGGACGAGATGTGCGGATTATCCTGGACGACGTGCTGCGAACTGGGGTCTTGCACTCGCAGGTCGATCTCGTATCGGCCGGTCCGGGCGCCGGGAGGCACCTTCCAAAGCTTGCGATATCCATAAACTGTTGTTGGGGGCACACCCAGGCGCGTATCGCCACCAAGAATCGCCCCCTCCAGCAAAGGTTTCTGCGCACCGGCAAAACGCACTGTGAATAGATAGCTGTCCAAGGTGTGAACGTCTTTGGGTGTTGGGAAGATGATCTTGAGCCATACCTCATCCCCCACGGCGTAAGTAGGCTGTTCGGTGACAGCCTGCAGTGAGCCCGGCGGGCGGGCGTCGAGCTTCAAGCCGGCCGGCCAGCCCGTCACCCAGGCCAGACTCAGCAAGGCGACCAACAGTGCAGGAGCCAGCGCTCTCTTCCGGTTGACGCTTCGGCCGACGGAGCGCATGAAGACTTCTTTCCGGTGACTCATGAATCCCCCTGAAGGTAGTGTCCCGTAGCACTTAAGTTTTGGCAATGGTCAGCCAGCACTGTCTGGTTGTAGGGGCACGGCTTGCCGTCCCTCTGGGTTTAATCGTGCCACACACGAAGAGGGTACAGCAAGCCGTACCCCCACAACCAGCGGCTCCTCAGCATGACGGTGTCCCGAGTTTTTCAGCAACCTGCTCGGGGCACTCTTCCGGTTGACATGGCGCCGGATTGATATTTCAATGGCTGTGGCAGCGCTCGTTCCGGAAGGCCGCAACTTGTGGCTCCGGCTATTTTCATAACAGCAGGCGGCAGAGCCGCGCGCAGCGCTCGAACTCACCCATGCGAAAGGAATTCCCGTGAACCCCTTGGATGCCATCCTCCGCCCGAAATCCATCGCTGTCGTTGGAGCCTCACGTCGAGCCGGATCGATCGGCCGCGAAATCCTGCACCAGCTCATTGAGTTTGACTTTAATGGCAAGCTCTTTCCCGTTAATCCCAACGCGGAGTTTATTCACTCGATTAAAGCCTTTCCCACGGTGTCGTCGATTCCCGACCCCTTGGATCTGGCGATCATCGTGGTGCCGCGCGATGAGGTGCTAAGTGTTGTGGATGACTGCGGGAAGAAGGGAGTGAAAGGCCTGGTGGTCATCACGGCGGGGTATTCGGAGACGGGCGAAGAAGGAAAGCGCTTCGAAGCCGAACTGGGAGGCCGGGCACAGCGCTATGGCGTGCGGATGATCGGGCCGAATTCCATGGGGGTGATCAACACCGAGCCCACCGTGCGCATGGACGCCACGTTTGCGCCCACCCTTCCCCTGGTGGGGCGAATCGCCTTCATGTCGCAGAGCGGAGCCCTGGGCGTGGCCATCCTCAATATCGCGAGACAACTCGACATCGGCTTTTCCCATTTCGTGAGCCTGGGCAACAAGACCGACGTCTCGGGCAACGACCTGCTGCAATATTGGGAAGATGACGCGCAGACGGATTTGATCCTGATGTACCTCGAGTCGTTCGGGGACGCCAAGCAGTTCATGCAAATCTGCCGGCGCATTTCGAAGCGCAAACCCCTGCTGGCAGTGAAGTCCGGCCGGACGGAGGCGGGGGTGCGCGCTGCGATCTCTCACACGGGGGCACTCGTGGCGCGTCATGGGCTCGACATCGCCACGGACGCGCTGATGGACCAGTGCGGCGTCATGCGCGTGAACACCGTGGAAGAGCTGTTTGATCTCGCCCTGGCGTTCTCGAAGAATCCCCTGCCGCGCGGCAACCGGCTGGGCATTCTCAGCAATGCCGGCGGTCCCGCCATTATGGCCACGGACGCCGCCATCGCGAACGGGCTGAGCATGGCGAACTTCTCGGAGCGGACCTGCCGTGAGCTGCGCCGCCTGCTTCCCCCGGTGGCGAGCGCTCTGAACCCGGTGGACATGACTTCTCAATCGGATCGCAGCAAGTACGAAGCCTGCGCGCGCATCTTACTGGAGGACGAGGGCATCGACATGCTGCTGGTAGTTTTTGTTCCTCCCATGATGATCAGCGCCATGGACATCATCCTGGGGCTGGAAGCGGTGCGGCATAAATACCTCAAGCCCGTGGTCGCGGTCGTGATGGCTCCCGAGGAATTCTTCACGGAGCTGAACCGGGATCATCCGAACCATTTGGCTCTTTATATCTTCCCGGAGTCAGCCGTGAATGCACTGGCGGCGCTCGCTCGCTATCGCACGTGGCGGGAGCGGCCGGCGGGAGAGTTGCAGCGGTTCGAGGTGCGGCGCGGCGCGGCGGAAGAGCTCATCCAGAAGGTCCACCACCAGGGGCGAGCCCAACTGTCGGCGGAGGAAAGCCTGCGCCTGATCGGGTATTACGGAATTCCCGTGGCAGAATCCGCAACGGCGGCGAATCTGGAGGAGCTCAAACACGTGGCAGAAAGCGTTCGCTACCCGGTGGTCCTCAAAGCCCTGGTGCCGGAAATAGTGCATAAGATGGAGGCCGGGGGCGTCGCTATTGATCTGCGCAGTCCGGCGGAACTGCTGATTGCCGCGGAGAAGATGGTGCAATCCGTGGCCCGCTATCGGGGCCAAGCCGCAGAGGCGGCGGGAAACCTGGGGTTCCTGGTGCAGGAATATGTGCGCGGCGGGCGGGAGGTCATCCTGGGAATGACGCAAGACCCCACGTACGGACCGCTCGTGATGTTCGGGCTGGGCGGCATCTACGTGGAAACGGTCAAGGACGTGGTCTTCCGTGTGCCGCCGCTCACCGACCTGGAGGCGCAGGAAATGATCCGCCAGATTCGCGGCTATCGCCTGCTGGAGGGCGTGCGCGGAGAAGCTCCCGTGGATTTCCAGGCGCTGGCGGGACTTTTGCAGAGGTTTTCACAACTCGTCGAGGAATTGCCGGAGCTGGCGGAAATCGAGATCAACCCCCTGCTGGTCTTCCCCGCTGCCAAAGACTTCCGCGCCGTCGATGCGCGGGTGCGCCTCAGCCAGACGAAGGAGATGGCCTCCGGGTGGCGCTAGGCGCGGCAGCGGAGGCCGCGTGGGAGCGAGGAAAGGCCCTGTCCTGGCAGGCGGCTGGGAGGCAATTCATGCATTTTACCGGCCACGCGATCCCACCAGCGCGGGAAAGGCAGGGCACAAATCGATGAGGGCGGTTGATTGCAGTGGCGCTCTGTAGTCGGAGGAATGGTGCCGGTAACGCCTGAATTCTTTCCCGACCGCGTTATCCCCGCCGCGGACGGAGATCCGGTTGCGCTGTGGGTTTACGCAGTCCTGCCCAAGGAGGGATGGGTTCCGCATTCCCCCGGAGACTTGACACGTGCGGAGCACCCCGGGTCGGCCATCAAGTACGGCGATCAGGTGTACGAACTGATGCGCGTGGAGGAGACGGTCGAAGGGGGTTACGAGTTTCGTTATGGCCTGCGAAAGTGGGATCCGCAATACGCCGTCCGTCACCTGGTTAACTACACGCTGAAGACGCAGATGGACGCAGCCGCCGCGCATCGGGACATGACGCGGACGCAGTGGCTCCGCTCCGTGATTATCTGGCTGTTCCCCATCGTGGGACTTGCGCCGGATCCGTTGCAGCGCGAGTGGGAAAAGAAGACCGGCCTCAGCATGGCCTGGGTTTCTGGGGGTTCAGCCTTGTTCGGCCTGGCCTTGGCCTTCGCGCTGCGAGGGGCTTCGGAGGACTCACGCTTTGTTGCCGTCGTCTTCTACCTGGCCCTGGAATCCTTTGCGCGCCTATTTTGGATCTCCATCTCCCACCGGCCGCACGGTTCGCTCCTGCTGACGCTGCCGTATCTTTTGTGGCAAGGAATCACGCAAGCGCGGCCGAGAGGCCCCACTGCGCAGACCGAGGCTGACCTCCTGGTGCGGCATGATGACGTGTGGCGTGGCCCGACCGAGGGTTCACTACGGGTACACTCCAGGTATTTCGACCTCTATCTGGCAGGGACGACTCCGGTGAGCTTTGAGGGCGCCGTTTACAGGCCGAGTCGTTGGCATCAGGAGGGTAAGGGCCTCGCCCGGCGCTGGGTTTATGAATTGGAAAAAGTCGAGCCGGAGGGCAGCGCCCCGAGTCGCGAGTACACCAATCCGCGCACGCCGGATCGGCAAAAGGCGGTGGAAGACTTCACGCATCGCCTCGACCTGGCGCGGAGCTTTGCGCTCTTCTGGGGCGCCTACCCACGCCGGGACCAGCTTCGCCTGCAACTCCTCTATCAATACGACGGTCCGGGCTCGACCGCCATAACGGCCGGCCTGTTCCTGGTCATTGGGGTATTGCAGTTCTGCCTCACCGCGGCACTTTCCCGCGCCACGATCCTTGCGCTCGCCGGTCCCGTCTACCTGATACTGGAATCGCTCTATCGTCTTTATGAGGCAAAAGCGGTGGGCGAGCCGGCAGGTTCACTTCTCGGGTACGTTCTGCGCCTGGTGATCCACCCGCCGAAGTGAAGTGAACGGGCCGGCTTCTCGTGCCCTGCAAGGGCATAAGAAAGTAGCCGGGGGCGCTGCCCTTTGCGCGGCGGCTCAGCTAGCGCCTTGGCAATCTCGTGCCATTCGGCGAACATCTCAGCTAGGCTGGCAGAGGGCAGAATGGCCATGCGTACTTCGTGAAACATGAATTCCATTTCCCTCGCCCGACTGCGTCGCCGCGTCCAATTGGTATCCCCAGGGGGAAAAAGCCTGCGCGGCGTCTACCATCCGTTCGACCAGAAGGCTGACGAAGAGCTTGCCATGCAACCACGCGCGGGCGCTGGCGGGGTCTTTTTTCGGCAGGTGGCCCAGGCC
>Ga0326727_10001304_pt1 | contig 93641 bp, 92 predicted proteins | sample MB2enrmetagenome_FD_207643 | JGI IMG/M metagenome (GOLD analysis project Ga0326727, IMG submission 207643) | Lab enriched peat soil microbial communities from McLean, Ithaca, NY, United States - MB29MY | ecosystem: Environmental > Terrestrial > Soil > Wetlands > Peat | place: USA: New York... | reverse complement strand
ATGTTTTATAACAGTGACCGTCTTCACTCCTACTTGGGATACCTGTCCCCAGCTGAGTTTGAAGAGCAATACTGGAAATTTCAAAAAGCGGCTTAACCAGGTGTACGTTTTTACTTGACCACTACATTACGGATCCAATGAGCCTTAGCTCTTGCATCTCAACTTTTGCAGTTCATTTCAAGCAGTATATGTTTCCTGGAGCCACTTGTATCCATAAGCAATACTGGCCTGAGCCAAGTATCAACTGCCTGATATACTGTTTCAAGAATTTGCTCTTTTACATATTTGCCAATGTATTCAATGCCATGAATGAGTTTGGTTACAAGAAGCCGGAATACGTCCAACAGATTTTGTGCATAGCTGAGAGCTGTATAGCCATGGATTATTTCTTCTCTCCTTACTCCTTTCAACACAGCGAGGCTAGATAGGACCGCATATCGCATGGCTCCAAAATGCAGGCACGCTGTTACATTCTCAAAGGAACGGACTGATTCATTCATAAATTCCACATACTGCTTCGACTCCTTGTAAAACACCTCGATGCCAAAGAGGGAGGCATAAAGTTCAACTATTGAGGAGATCGCCATTGAGGTATCGGTGCTAATAAAGACAGCCCATCTTTTGCCCCTGTTGCGGGACTATGAGATAAATGAAGAAGTGCCTGACCAGATCAAGCTCGGAATGGAGCACGTCAAGATGTGTTCCCTTGAATATCATTGAGTTTATTACCTTGCGGGTTCTTTCCTTGGCAAAACCGGACCAAAGTTCTTTGACATCATACTGCTTGCCGTAAAACCAGAGCATCGCATTCCCACGCTTTATGCGCACAATGGGAGTAAGGCCGAGGTCTCTGACATCGGACAAGAATTCCACGGAATCGCAAGGAAGTATTTGGCCGGGATATCGGCTTCCACGGATCTTTTTACCATCGCCAGGGTGTGATCTAGTGTAGTGTCTCATAAATAACTACGCAATAATTGCAGACGGTCTATAATGAGTTCAACTTCTCAGAATCCAAGGAGGCCATCATGCGAAAGATGCACATTGAGCTGTCGAAAGAAGAGGCCGAAGAACTCAATAAACGTCTCAAGTCGCGAACAGTGTCAGTCCGCGATCAGCGGCGCTCTCTGGTAATATTGCTGGCAGCCGATGGCAAGTCTCAAGACCAAATTGCCTACTAAGTTGACGTGACTAGATGCGTAGCTGGCATATGGTGTCGGCGGTTTATGAAGTCCCGTCTTTCAGAACTTGCTGACGCCAAGGGGCGGGGGCGGACATCAGAACTGCCCCCCAAGGCAGTCAAAACTGTTCTGGATGAAGCAGTTTCTCCTCCAGCGCATCTTGGCCGCTTTAGTTGTCGAACGATGGCTGCCCATGCAGGAGTTTCACCGGCAAGTGCGCAGCGGTTGTGGTTTGCCAATGATATCAAGCCCCATTTGTCGTACGCATTTAAACTGTCCAACGACAAGGCGTTCGAGCAGAAATACTGGGATGTGATCGGTTTGTATCTGTCGCCTCCTGAAAAAGCTTGGGTTCTGTGCTGCGACGAGAAATCCCAGGTACAAGCTCTGGAGCGGACCTAACCGGGGTTGCCGTTGGGAACGGAATCGGACACATTAAACCCAAGACCCATTACTACTACCGACATGGCACACTAACTTTATTTGCCGCACTGAACTATCTGGAGGGCAAGCTGATTACGCAGATTGCCTAACAGCATCGACACCAGGAATGGCTCGACTTTCTAATAAAATTCGATAGGGCAACACCGAAAGAACTTGATATTCACCTGATTGCCGACAATTAGGGAACTCAGAAGCATCCTGAGGTAAGAAACTGGCTTAGCAAGCATCCGAGGTTTCACATGCATTTTACCACTACTTCGTCATCCAGGTTGAATCTGGTTGAACGCTTCTTTCGCGACTTGACAGACTTTCTTTCCGAGGGCAGTTTCTCTTCGGTGAAGAAGTTGGCTGACTCGATCATGACCTATCTCGCTGAGCGTAACCGGAACCCAAAACGGTACGTCTGGGAAGCAAAGGGTGAGGACATTCTACGCAAAATTCATGCTGCCAGGGAGACATTGACTTCCTCGGTTAATGTATAGTTATTTGAAAGAACTACATTAGCTTCGTTTGGGCGGATGGCCCTTTTAACCTCTTGCCGAAAAGGGACCGCCCATCGAACCGAGTGCTCATCCTGTACAAAAGATCGGCAATGAGGGTTTTTTGGGAAAAACGGAGCGCCGCGCCCAACACGAGGCAACCGGAGTTAATTAACCAGACCAGCTGGGTGGTTTCAAAACCGGTAGTGCTTCTACAGGTAGTGTGGTCATGGTGCCAGCATGCGCCCACTATCTCCTTGCCTCGTTTAGCACGAACGGTGGTATTGGCAACAACATAGCCATCACCCACATCCTTCTGCCGCCAGAGCGAGACCGTTAGCTTAACCAGCGACCAACGGATGCTAGGCCAAGGGTGAGGATGCTGCAAAATCCGGTAGGAGGCATCTTTGCCAGTATTGAAAACCGAAAGATAGTGGGCGCGGTTGAACATGAAAATCGAGTCCACATGTATCAGCGTCCTTGTGATCATGAGCATTATAAGGACCGAGATATCTTGCCGGAGCGTTTGGAGCAGCCCAACTGGGCAACCCCATTGGCGAAGCCGACTTCCTTGAGGAGGTCGGACACTGACTTTTCAATGCCGAAGGCCCCAAAGGAACCATTCTCGATTTCATCTACAATCGGTGTCGGGAGAGCATCCTTATATTGATTTTAGTTTTGCTATTGATTCTTCCTTTTTGTGCCCGCAAGTTGTTGATTTGACAAAGCCACATAACACAAAAAGGCTTAACTAACCGATTAAAGCCGCAAGTTATATCATTTTTATGCCACCTTTTTTGAACTGCGAAAGTTGAGATAATTACACCATGTTATACTTTATTGCCAACAGCGAAAGCTGAGTTACACCGGCGTGTTTGGCATTTTGAGGGATAAATTAAATTGCGGCTAGCCATACGAACCATTATGTAGTTTTTCAACGGGAGCCTCATGCCTATCAAGCTTTCTGTGTGCATTCCAACCCATAATCGCGCTGCGTTCATTGGCAAAACCATTGAAAGCGTAATTTCACAAGCGACAGACGAGGTCGAAATAGTCATCAGTGATAATGCATCCACTGATTGTACTGAAGAAATAGTTCGGGCATACCAAAAACAGTTTCCGCGCATTACCTATTTAATTTCGGATCAGAATGAAGGTGCTGATCGAAATTTATTAAAGGTAATTGGTCTCGCTAAAGGTGACTATTGCTGGATTATGGGAAGTGACGATATTATTGAGCCAAATGGGCTATCGCACGTCTTATCGCAACTTATTAAATATAAAGGGCTTACAGGGATCAGTGTTAATCTTGCAACATACTCAATAGACATGAACACTGAGCTTAATGCTGTACCTATAGCAGGAGGTAATTTAAAGGAAGATCGCTTATTTACTAACGCTGAAACCTGCTTTTCCTTGTTGGGGGTTTATTTCGGATACTTCTCAGGTCAGATAGTCAATCGTTCTTTATGGAATATGGTGGTTGCTACTCACAAACCTTATTTATACTGTAATGGGTTCGTAATTGTCTATGTTATAGGAAACATGATCAAGAAAACCCCAAATTGGCTGTATATACACTCGAAATGTGTGGGAAATCGTACCGGTAATGATTCTATTTTAAAAGAAGTGGGGACGTACAATAGGCAAGTCATTGCTCATGCTGTATTTGAAAACGTCGTTCGTAATATATTTCCAGAGAAACGAAAAGTTTATAATAATGTAATGTACATGGCTCTAACTAGTTATATGCGCTTTGATATTGTTTATTTTAAACTAAACGGTGCTGCAATAGAGTTTCTAATAAAGCTATTTATTTTATATGCAAGAATTTATTGGCGCTTTTCTTATTTTTGGCTTGTTATCTTTCCTTTGTTCTTGGCGCCTAAGAGTATATTAACTTTAATTCGTTACCTATACCGCGTAGCGATTAATACCAATAAAGCACCTAATTCTTTTGCTAATAATATTAAGAATCTGTAAAAATAATAACTTATTTATTTGCACGCAATGTATTAGTTTGAATGCATGGATAATGAATCCTCAATCAGAGAACGTTATCAGAATCTTGAGTGAGCACTGGATGAGCGACTGAGGCGCTTAAATGCCGCAGCAGAGGCAAAAGCGATTGGGCATGGCGGTATAACGATCGTATGGAAAGCTACCGGCGTGGCCCGTGGCTCGATACGGAAAGGGCTAAAGGAGCTTGTCCAGCGGCCAGAAGCGATGGACGGCGGTTCGCGACGAATACGCCGTAAAGGCGCTGGGAGAAAAGTTACTGTCAAATATGATGCGAAATTACAGGCCGCCTTGGAGAGTTAGGTAGAACCTCTAACCCGCGGTGATCCTGAATCACCGTTACGCTGGACCTGTAAGAGCCTGAGGCAGTAAGAATGTGAACTGAACACACAAGGTTTTGTCGTCATCCACACCTCGATAGGCGATCTGCTGAAAGAATCAGGATATTGCTTACAAGGCAACCGCAAAACGCTGGAAGGAACTGACCACACTGATCGCGACGCGCAGTTTGAGTATATAAACGCCCGAACAGAAGAGGCGATGCGTAATGAGCAGCCGGTAATTTCGGTTGATACCAAGAAAAAAGAGCTAGTTGGCCAGTTTAAAAATGGTGGCAAGGAATGGCGACCACAGGGGGATCCGGAGCAAGTCAACGCATATGATTTTGTGGATAAAGAGTTGGGACGAGTCAACCCATATCGTGTCTATAACCTGTCTAACAATGCTAGCTGAGTTAGTGTCGACACGGATCACGATACGGCAAGCTTTGCCGTGTCCACGATTCGACGATGGTGGTTTGCAATGGGGAAGCCACTCTATCCCGATGCAAAAGAACTGATAATCACGGCAGATGGTAGTGGCAGCAATGGTTCTCGTGTTAGGCTATGGAAGCTTGAATTGCAGCAATTTACTGATGAACTTGGCATTCCCATCTAGGTCTGTCACTTCCCACCGGGAACGAGCAAGTGGAATAAGATTGAGCACCGATTGTTCTCGCACATAACTATGAATTGGCGAGGGCAGCCGTTGGTGAGTCATGAAGTGATCGTCAACCTGATTGCCGCAACCACCACTCGAAATGGATTGAAAGTACGAGCAGAACTCGACTTAAAACCTTATCCGAAAGGCATCAAAGTGACTGACGAACAATTTACTGCAATACGCATTTCGCGCGATAATTTCCACGGTGAGTGGGACTACACCATTAACCCTTCGAGCAGCTAACTGATTATTTAATTATATTACAACTCCTAAGATGTGAAAAACGTGAAAATAGATAACTTGAACTCTGGTAGATGTGATAATTGCGGCAGCGAAAAATCAGAAAACATGCTGTCAATATGCATCCCCACATATAATAGGTCTGATTATTTAGATCAATGTTTGGCTTCCTTGGTGCCGCAGGCACTGGAATGCCAAATACCCATTTACCTGTCTGACAATGCATCTTCTGATAATACTCAACAGGTTATTCAGAAATACAAAGCTATTTATACAAAAATATTTTCATTTAAACAGGAGGCCAATCTCGGACATGATCTTAACCATAAATCAGTAATAACAATGGCAACCACTGAATTTGCCTGGTTGCTTGGAGATGATGACATCGTTTTAAGCGGATCCCTTCAGAAAGTTATTCATTTTCTAGAGTCTACCCCCAATTGTGAGCTTCTGTTATTAAATGCTATACGAACTGATAATGATTTGCGCCCGAGAGGCATGCAATTTCAAGTCGACCAAGATGTTTTCATTACCGACTGTAACGATCTGTTGGTTCACCACTCAGACAAATTGACCTTTGGAATGATAATCATTAACTCACGCCTTTTCAATTCATCTGATGCAGACAAGTTTTTAGGAACAGCTCATTATTATGGGGGCGGGGTTTACGAATACCTGGCGAATAACTTTGCAAGACATCATTGTAATTGTATTGTTATTCTCAAGGATCCAATGGTTTACCTACGACAAGGAGAGCGATGCTGGTCCCATGAAATAGGAGACATTGTGGTTCGTCAGACGCCGGAATTCTTCAAACGCTTGCCTCCCTTATTTGAGGTAAATAAACTTAAGGCCATGACCAGTTCGGTCCGTTCATACAGAATATTATACGTTCTTCTCAGGTTACGAGCGGAAGGGTGGCTGGATGCGGATAAAGAACGTGAACTTTATCAGTATTATATCAGCGTTAGGTTTCGATTTATGGCAATGTGCAGAATGCCGATATTTATTGCACAAATGCTAACTACAATAGCAATATATGCAGCTGTAATCATAAAGAGTGTCAAACGAAAAATGCACAACAGAATTATTGCATAGTTTTTGTCTGCTTAACTTAATCAAACCATAATCAATTAACATAAACTTATAACTATAATCTGAGAGTATTTCTTACTAATATTAGGTGTTTATTCATGACTGATCTATATGACTGTTACACTTCAACTATATCAATTGCAGATGAAGATAGTGCAAAGCTGCTAACATGGAGCAAGTGTTATTTTAAGGCAAATTATATTAATGAATTACCAATTGCCAATGATGCAAATATATTGGAAATAGGTTGTGGTTATGGTAGGTATCTTATTGCGTTGAAAGAACTGGGATACACAAATTGCTATGGAATTGACATAAGTGAGCAGCAGGTATCATATGCAATAAATAAATTAAATCTCGAAAACATTGAAAAAGCTGATGCTCTGAAATGGCTGGAAGGGAAAGAATCCAAATATGAATGTATTCTGCTTTTCGATATCTTAGAACATCTTGCAAACGATGATCTGATGGAATTAGGTGGCAAGTTATACAAAGCATTGCATCCAGGAGGCAAATTAATTATTCAAGCGCCCAACGGTATGGCCCCGCTCAGCCCTTTTTTATGGGGAGATTTGACTCACAAAAGAGCGTTTACTGTAACCAGCATGAGACAGTATCTTAGGAGTATTGGTTTTTCAAATATTTATTTTTCAGAATTAGGCCCCCATATTTTTTCTTGGAAAGACATCTTTAGAAAAATGTTGTGGTGTATGTTCTATAAACCGATGATTATGGCCTTCATGAAAGTTGTAAATGGTGGGCTGATGGGCGGTGTATACACGGCCAATTTAAAAACAATCGCAATTAAGGAAAACCTATAGATGAAAATTGGAATAGACGCCAGGTGCTTTAATGGGAGTAAAACGGGGGTTGCTAATAATGTGTATAACCTGTTAAAGGAGTTAATGCTAGTACGACCAAACGACACATTTTATCTTTATTCGTGCTCTGACTTTGACAGCCCAATTAAAGACAGTCGATTAGTAAAGAGAATTGGAACTAGCTTCCAGTCTAAGAGCGGTTTGATATGGTATTATACGGAATGCAGGCGTGCAGTTTTGGATGATGGCGTCGATGTTTTTTGGGCACCTTGTGGAATCCTTCCAAAATTAAGCCCCAAGATTAAAACTGTTCTCACAATAAATGATTTTGTGTGGAAGAAACATCCAGAATCGATGAAACTCCGGTTCAGACTTATCCTAACTATTCTTTCTCGTCCTTCAGTCTTGAATGCAGACAAAATATTTACTATATCCAGTGCTGTTGCAACCGAATTGGAAGAATACATGTCGAGACCCGCTGATGCTGTCATTCGACCTGCGGTAGATTATAAATTTAACCATCGGGAATTTTCAGAGATTGAAGCCGTCAAGAGGAAATATGGCATCTCAACCCCCTATTTCCTTATCGTTGGGACCCTGGAACCCCGTAAGAATCTCGATGTTTTTTTGAGAGCCTATTCTGATCTGTTGTCTACCTATGGTAAGGGGGCATCATCATGTAAGCTTGTAATTGCAGGCGGGAAAGGCTGGAAATATTCAGAAATTGTCAAGCTCATCAATCATGCCGAGAAGAATGGTTGGGTTCAATGCCTAGGGTATGTGGAGGATGAGGATCTACCGGCGCTGTATTCAGGTGCAGATGTCTTTTTTATGCCGTCGCGTTACGAAGGTTTCGGCATGCCGGTTCTTGAGGCTAGGTACTGCGGGACTCCACTTGTCGTAGCTGATGTTCCTGCCATGCATGAAGCAGGTGGCGATGCGGTACTGTACCATCCACCCACTTATGAAGGAATCTATGAAGCGTTGAAACGCATTGTCATCCGCAAAGAAAAACCACCAACACCTAATATTGAAACAGTAACATGGAGTTGGCCATCCGGGGCTCTTCAATTATCTTCGCTGATAGATGTTTAACAAAAACGCTTTAATTAAATATAACACAATTCATGTAGTTACAGTAATTTTTATAACGCAAAAGGAAATTATTTTCTAAATTGGCAGGTCCTAAAGTTGTATAGTAATTAAAGCCTTCTATTAAAATTTAATTTGGAAACGATATGAATATTGGCATAGACGCTAAGTGTCTAGTTGGTAAAAGAACAGGTGTTGCAAATTACGTATATTATCTTATTCCCGAGATAAAGGCTATACGACCGAATGACACAATATATCTTTATTCGCATACTGATTTCGATAACCCTTTAACCAGCAACCGTGTAGTAAAGAGGATTGTAAATACAATACAATCTAAGAGTGGTGTTATCTGGCTTTACACTGAGTGCAAACATGCAATAGTGAAAGACGGTATTAACGTATTCTGGTCTCCTAGCGGCTTGCTGCCCAAATTAGATCCGAAAATAAAAACAGTCCTCACAATTCACGACTTTGTTTGGAAAAAACATCCGGAATCGATGACATTTTTGTACAGGTTGGCTGTTTCTCTTCTTTCATCTCAAGCAGTACGAAATGCGGATAGAATTTTTACTAATTCCGATGCAGTTGCTGCTGAATTGAAAGAATACTTAATGAGACAGGCCGATGCAGTAATTCGACCAGCGGTAGATAATAAATTTTACCATCGGGAATTTTCAGAGATAGAAGCCGTCAAGAGGAAATACTGCATCACAGCCCCTTATTTTTTTGTCGTTGGGACCTTGGAGCCCCGCAAGAATCTTGAGATTTTTTTGCGTGCCTATTCTGATCTCCTGGCCATCCATAGTAAGGAGGCATCGTCATGCAGGCTTGTCATTGCTGGTGGGAAAGGCTGGAAATATTCAAAAATGGTCAAGCTCATCAATTACGCACAGCAGAACGGTTGGGTTCAGTGCCTTGGGTATGTGGAAGACGAGGATCTTGCAGCACTGTATTCAGGTGCCGAAGTCTTTTTTATGCCGTCGTTTTACGAAGGATTTGGCATGCCGGTTCTTGAGGCCAGGTACTGCGGGACTCCTCTCGCCGTTGCCGATGTTCCAGCCATGCATGAAGCCGGCGGCAATGCGGCACTATACCATCCGCCCACGTATGAAGGAATCTATGAAGTGTTGGAACGCATTATCGTCAGAAAAGAGAAACCTCCTAGACCAAATATTGAATCCGTGTTATGGAGTTGGAAATCCGGTGCTTTGCAGTTGTCACAGATGATAGATCAATTGGTCTTGCCTGAAAGCGTTGGCATTAAATTGCTTTAGCCTTCAGGGGGAATTCCTCAAAGCTTGTCTCGTTCTGAGGAATCAAAAGTATTAATGCGATACATCGCCGCTTGCTGCGTGGTAGATTAATTAATTAGTTTATTGAAACTCCCGCGGTCTAAGCGGGGACAGAATTTTTGGGCTCGGCCCGAATACTGCTTTTCATTGATTCAGCAGGGATAAGGATCAATCTGAGCTGATCTGATATTGTTTACTATACAGTGCTTTTGCCTATTTTCTCGGCGGTTCGACAATGTGTTGCGTCCTCTTCAAGATGGCTATGCAAAGCCACGTATTATCGGCTGGATTTAACGCCGTCAACTTCTGAGGATATAAAATGGAAATAACTTTAGTGGGCTTTATTATTATTCCCGTGAGCTTATATTTTTTTATCAAAAATAAGGCCCTACCTCTTCTATATATCTTTGTCTTTCTAACTCCTTTTGTTGCAACTACGATTATGCAAAAAGAAGGGAGCCAATTCGGTATGCAGCCCTCCTTTTTTGCTGCAGCCCTGTTAATTGCATTAACCTTTCTCAGGATGATAAAATATCCAGTTATTATTACCAGAGTTCAATTTAAGTTTTTGTGGGGAATTATATTATTTTGGTTATTTTCACTGATAAGTTTAAACTTTCCCACTTTTCACCTCTTGCTCAATACCAAAACAGAGCTAATCAACCCATTATTGACAACAGTAGCGTATAGTTCAGAATATCAGGACTACACAATGACACAATTTTATTATTTGACATTCTTTCTGCTGACGAGTTTGGCAATAATGGTACATGTTGATAGTTACGATAAACTTATCCGGGTAATTCAAACACTTCTCATGGCGACCCTCTTTACCTGCCTCTGGGGATTGTTGGTTCGTTACCCCACATTCTTTCTTAACAGAACGTACCCGGACTGGATATTCAACAATCATGCGGGCTATGCTCAGGGATGGGATCAAAATTTTATTTTCATTCCTCGCCTCAGTTCCGTTGCTCCAGAGCCTTCGATGTACGGATTTTTCTTAACCATTGTTTTTGCGTTACTTCTCTTCATGAGTAGTTATAAGGTATATGTATTTCGTAAGCGTTACCAAAACCTACTTTTACTCCTGGTGCTTCTAACCTCCATTGTTACAACAAGCTCCACCTCCTATCTAGGCATATTTATTGTTTTGTCAATATTTCTTGCATTGAATGTAAAAGCTTTGCGATTCCTGAAGATAAACAGAAGGCTTTTTATTGTATCGCGAGTATCATTATATATTGCGCTAATAATGTTTTTGTTGATTCAAATGGCATTGATTTATGTTGGTATAGGATTTGAAGATATATTATCGACGCTGCAAAATATCACAATCAATAAATATCAAGGTGGCTCAGGCGAAGACCGATATCAACTTTTTATCAGAGGCATAAGTATATTTGTTGAGACATTAGGTATAGGAACAGGATCTGGAACTAACCGAACTGTAGATTTGATCTCTACTATGTTGGCGAACATAGGATTATTGGGCATGGTCTCTTTTCTTATAATGATTGGCGGTCCCCTACTGATCTCATTCCGGTTTTACAGACGACGGCTGAACATTAATTATGAATTTGCTATTTTATCATTAGCGCTAACAGCATCATTTAGTTCGGCTATTCTGTTAAATATCGTAGCAATACCAGATTTTATATTTATGTATTATTGGTTAATATTTGGATTACTTTTATCTTTGCCAAAGATTGCACAACACTCTGGACGATGATCAAATAAATGAAAATAGTTATTGATTTACGAATGAACAAGTTTTCTGGCATCGGCACTTACATTAGCAACCTTATGCCGATAATTATTGAAAAATATGCCGAGGTTGACTTTACTCTCCTAGCCGATATTAATTCTTTGCAAGAAATGTCGTGGGCTAAAGCTTCCAACATATCCTTATTGGATGTCTCTAGCCCGATTTATTCTATTACAGAACAGATAGAACTTGTTAATGTTATTCCAAGAGATACAACTCTCTTTTGGTCTCCACACTACAACATTCCCTTGTTATACCGTGGTAAACTCCTGGTGACCATACATGACGTGTTTCATCTTGCGATGCCTCAGTACGTCCATGGTTTTCATAAACGCCTATACGCAAAGTTTATGTTCAGTTCTGTAAGGAGGATGTCTGATGCGATAATTTTCAACTCAGATTTTACTGCGAATGAGTTCATACGATTGGTGGGGCGGCCTCGTGGAAGTTTTAAGACAATACACTTAGGTATTGATAAAGAATGGTTTAAATTAGGGGAAAGTAAATGTCCTCACCCAAGACCTTACCTGCTTTTTATTGGGAATGTTAAGCCTCACAAGAATCTAGTGCAACTTGTTAAGGCGTTTTCACTGATTTGCGACAAAATAGGTCATGATCTGGTTATAGTTGGCAAAAAGGAAGGTTTTATCATCAGTGATAATGAGGTTGAGGCTCTCGCCTCCTGCTTAGGAGAACGTGTGCGCTTTACTGGGTATGTTGACGAGGTTCAACTTAGACAATACTATGCTTTTGCCGACGCCCTGATCTTGCCTTCGCTCTACGAGGGGTTTGGCTTGCCTCCATTGGAGGCCATGGCTTGTGGCTGTCCCTCAATTACCTCTCAGATTGCATCTCTGCCTGAAGTTTGTGGCAATGCGACACTCTATTGTGATCCTTACAATGTTAATGATATTGCTGACAAGATCTGCATGCTGATTAACGATTCAAAATTGAGAAATGAATTGACACAGAAGGGGTTTGAACACGTTAAGCAATTTACTTGGGAGCGATGTGCTAATAAGACGATAAGTGTTATAAATGGATTACTGTACAAAGAATAATTAACATGTTTACCATAAGATCCAACGATTTCTAGATTTCCAACATATAATGATTACCTGAATTCGTGAGGCATTGAACCGAAAGGACTATCTTATGACTTTTTGACTATAGAATATCTTCGTAGAATTGTTTCAGGTTGGTTTTTTTATCCAGTGGGCTTAACCCCCTAGTCCTTTGGAATTAATTACATAGCTGAGATGTTGTTCTTTGTCTTGGGCATCAGAAAAATGGGCTGGAAAACATATCAGCAAAGAGCTTGGTGGCATGAAAAATTGTTCTTAGGGTAAGGCGAATCTAGACGGTCTTCCTGCTTTCTCCAAGATTGCCTCACATTAGGCTTTGTGCCATACTGCAGATGGAACTCTTTCAAACTCAAGCCCTGGGAATTAAATACGATTTATTGCCGGGGGGGCTCCTGCGTTAAGAGATGTTTGTCATGGTTTGAATACAACAGCGGTGTTGTAGAATTAGTTGCAACCAGCCTTAGCCAAAAGTTAACGCTTCTTTTAATCAGCGTGCAGTACGCACCAGTGTGCAAACGCCTCCTCATCCTGGCAGCAAGAAATATGATTGCTGCTCATGAGGGAAACAACAAAGTTACTTTACGACAAAGCGCCGCCAAAGCGGAGTGGGGTGCTAATCAGGACATCTAATGATTAATTGTATTATCCAAATGGATTAGAGAACTGGGCAAACCTCTATCAGAATTATTGATTATTACATGGGCATTCCGATTGTTTATTTAAGAATCTGGCTTGGTGAGCGGCGTGAAAGCATGGATTACGCGTTGGATACTATACGATTCCCTGCGAAAAACGGGTGAGTTGAAAGACGACATGAAGGATAAGCTTGAACGTGGGAACAAGAGACTGCGCATGCTCGATGCCTGTATCGGCATACCGGCGGTCTTGGCCTTGGGGCTGACCAGGATCGGCAGGAAAACAGATCCCATCCATAGCTCGAGAAATGTAGCCATCCTGCATACCGCAGCCATAGGGGACACGGTTATTCTGTCGGCTGCCGTCAGTGATATCAGAGTTCATTATCCCGATGCCATCTTGACAGTATTTACCGGTGAAAGCAACCATGCCATGGCCCGGCTACTCCCCGGCATCGACAGGTTGATCAAACTGCCGGTAAGCCAGCCCTTTGCCTGCATCAGGTCTATCAGAAAAACAGGTAAATTTGATATCTGGATCGATTTCGGGCCGTGGCCGAGGATCAACGCGTTATTTACTCACTTTGCCGATGCCGGTCTCAAAATCGGGTTTAAGACCCGAAAGCAATATAGGCATTATCTTTACGATATTGTTGCGGAGCATTCCGATAAAGTGCATGAATTGGATAACTACCGGATGCTGTTGAAGACCCTGGGAATTGAAGGCTGCAATTGGCCCAGCATCGATGTTCCGAGTGCAGAGAAAGTCAACGACAGGATTACTATCCACATGTTCCCTGGCGGGTTTAAGTCGCATTTAAAGGAATGGCCCATAGAAAACTGGTTAGAGATTATAAATGTCTTGAATGGGGAAGGATACGAGGTTTTTTTGACCGGCGCCTTAGCGGACAAAGAAAAAGCGTCGCAAGTCGGGAGCAACGTCCTGAGTACGGGACGGGTCAAGGTTGTTGCCGGAAATCTCGATTTACGGCAAACAGCGGTTCTGCTCAGATCCTCCCAACTAGTGGTAACTGTCAATACCGGCATTATGCACCTTGCTGCCGCTTTGGGCTGTGATCTGATTGCACTGCATGGCCCCACATCGGTCAAGAGATGGGGGCCATTGAGCAGTAAAGCCGTTCCCGTAAAAAGCGACCTAAGTTGTTCTCCGTGCCTCAATTTGGGGTTCGAGTACGGCTGCAACAAGAACAGGTGCATGGCATCGATATCGGTCCAGGATGTGATGGATAAGATAAAGACAAAGCTAAAGATATAGACTGGAATTGTATGTTTTTTACTTACATTCTGTTGATGCTCTTCAGGAGGCCGTTCACTCTTTTGAATCGCAGGAGAATAGTTTTCCACCCGAGGATTGCAGGTAAAACGCCCTCCGTTTCTCTCCAGAAAGATTTAGAAAAGAGTTTAAGCAATACGTGGAGCAGCAAATTGCAATTCACAAGGGTGGAAGAAGTACTGTGTTTGGGCCGGGCCATACGCTTGACGCATAAACGAACTTAGGTTCATGTCAAGTTAATGCAACCTCTGATTAGGTGCATTCCAATGATAAAAAAACATCAAAAGATTTTTAACACAATGCTGGCAATGACGGATGCATTGTTTCTTCTCCTCGCATATATTGCAGCTTTTGCAGTGAAAGCAAAATGGGTAGAGGCGGATATTGTCACCAGCAAATACATCATTAGCGCCCTCTTGATGGTGCCGCTTTTATTAGTCGTCTACTATTTCATGGATATTTATACCCCGATGCGGAGCCGCATGTACCGCAAAGAGGTTGCGCTCATTATCCGCGCTCATTTTGTGGGCATTTTCATAATTAACAGCGTGCTGTTCCTCGACAAGAAGCTGGAATACTCGCGTGAACTATTTATTTTATTTGGGATAATCGGTCTCCTGCTTGTCCTACTTGAGCGCTATATTATTCGAAGGGCCCTTCGACAGCTGAGAAAGAGCGGATACAACCAGAAACATCTGCTTATAATAGGAGCAGGGCCGCTGGGAAAGGATTTCGCCGACAAGGTCAGGGTCCATCGTGATTTTGGATACAATGTGGTCGGTTTTCTTGATGACGATGAGACTAAGCATTACAATACATTTGTCGGCAAGCCAGTGCTCGGGAGTTGTGGCAGGTTGCCTAATTTACTTGAGAAAAATACCTTCGATGAGGTTGTGGTTGCCTTGCCACTCAATGCATACAAAAAATATGGCAGCATCGTCAATGAATGTGAAAAGGCTGGCGTGCGGGTCAGGATAATTCCCGATTACTACAAGTTTCTTCCGGGCAACCCCAAAATCGAGGAATTTGATGGCATTCCGCTCTTGAACGTGAGGAAGATCCCACTGGACGACCCTCTCAACAAGTTCCTTAAACGGGTGGTTGATATCTGTATATCATCCTTAGCCATTTTTCTGACTGGGCCAGTTATGATCTGCATCGCCATCGGGATTAAGCTTACATCTCCGGGTACCGTTTTATTCAGTCAGGAACGTGTCGGCCTGAACAAACACCCGTTTAATATGCTCAAGTTCCGTTCCATGCGCGTTGACAACAATGTTGTCGCGGCAACGACCTGGACGACCGCCAACGATCCGCGCAAGACGAAATTCGGCACTTTCCTGAGAAAGACCAGCCTCGACGAACTGCCGCAATTTTTCAACGTCCTTTTCGGCAGTATGAGCGTGGTCGGGCCGAGGCCTGAGCGGCCATTTTTTGTCGAACAGTTCAAGGAAGAAATCCCCAAGTATATGGTCAAGCACCAGGTCAAGCCCGGCATTACCGGCTGGGCGCAGGTTAATGGCTGGCGGGGCGATACCTCCATCGAAAATCGGATTATTTGCGATATTTATTACATAGAAAACTGGGATCTCCTTTTTGATTTCAAGATTATGTTCTTGACAATATTTAGAGGATTGTTTAACAAGAATGCATATTGACTGTTTATCAGGAATCCCGTGTCCAAGCATGCAACTATCGCCATTTTTTGTGTTTTTCTGCTACACCCCTTGTTGACTTGGGCTCTCGCCTCGAACAACACACCCCTTGATAGCCCGGTTTATCTCCACCTGGAAAAACTGGCCAGATTCAGCCAGACCGACTCGGACACCAAAGTGCTGTGTACTTTTCCCAGGGCCGAGGGGAACCTGGTACGGAACTCCAAGGCGACTCCACTCCTTGCCGCCTAAACCATATGGAGTTCGAGGGCGAGCTCTTCATCTTCTCGGGTATGTTGATGTGAAGGCGCGGAAAAAGAAGCTGTTGCTTCTAAACGAGATGTATGGTGTCATTTCCAAGATAAAGAATGACCCGCGGATCAACAGGGTCGGCAGGCTTATCAATAAGACGAGCCTTGAGAGCATCCCCAGTTCAAAACGTATTGTACGGGGATATGAGCCTGATGTGCTCGCGCACACCGGCCCCCGAGAAAGTCACTTATAATGAGAACTGGCAGCGCAAGCGTATCAGTATCCGGACAGGCATTTCTGCGCTGTAGCTAGTGAGCGAACTCAACGAGTTCCGTGACTTTGCCGAAGTGGTCCTGCCGGTTCTGGCATAAATCGATTGTTTGACTCTATGGCTAGACATAAAGATGCTTTTGAAATCTTTCTGGGTAATTTATGCACAGAACGGATTGTTTTGTCAACTGTGGGGGAAAAGTAATGAGTCCGAGAAGGAGAAAAGCACACATTGCCAAGAAGGCCCTAAATTGCGATATTTTTGGTCAGGACGGCGCATATTTAGCCAAACTGCTGCTTGATGGGCATGATGTGGATGGGACTGCCCGTGATGCCCGGATGTCAACATTTTATAACCTTCCTCGCTTTCGTATCAAGGACTCTATTCAACTCCATTCGATGGCGTTGATTTATTTCTGAAGCGTCATCCAGTCGGTCGGGCTTTCGTTTGAGCAGCTGGTGGAAACATTGGAAAGCATCAGCGTCGGAAAGCTCAATCTTCTGGGAGTGATTCGCTTTATCGATCTGCTTCTGAAATTGTAAAATGCCTGTTCAAGCGAGTGTTTCGCAACACCGCTGGTTTGGCGGCAAACAAGCCCTGTCTCTTTCAGCCACGCCGTCCCTATGCGGTCGACAAAGCAGCAGTATTCTTGGAGGTGGCAAATTACCGCGAGGCGTACAACCTTTTTGCCTGTACGGGCATTCTTTTCAATCATGAGTCTCCGTTGCGGCCTGAACGGTTTTGTCACCCGTAAAATAGTCAATGCGGCCTGCCGCATAGGGAAGGGGAGCGGTGAGAAGCTGCATCTGGGCAATATTTCGATTGCACGTGACTGGGGGTGGGCGCCCGAGTACGTAACCGCAATGTGGCTTATGCTCCAACAGGAAACTGCGGAAGATTATGTCATCGCTACCGGCGAAAGGAATACATTGGAAAATTTCGTGGCAGAGGCATTCGGATATTTTGACCTTGACTGGCATGATCATGTCATCAGTGACTCCACCCTGTTGCGACCTTCAGAGATTATGGTGAGCTGTGGAGATCCTGTCAAGGCGTGGCACAGACTGGGATGGCAGGCTGCATACAAGATGCGGGATGTGGTAAGAATGATGGTTGAGGCTCAGCTGCAATCCCTGCAGAAATAACAGGTCATCATACTAAATACTGAGCTCGAAAGCTGATATGAAATATTTTCCACTCAAAAAGTCACTGATTATCTCCCTGACTTTGCTGCTTATGCTCCTTCCTCTGACAGCCTGGGGACTCGCTTCCAACAACATCCCTCTCGACAGTCCGGTTTATCTCTACCTGGAGAAGCTGGTCGGCCTGGGGTTGATCACTTCGGATGTAAAAGGGGCGCGCCCTTACGCTAAGGCAGAAGTGGCAAGGCTCATTACCGAGGCCGAGGTGAACTTGGCAAAGCTCGATGCCGAGGCGCCATCCCTTGCTGCCGAACTGATCATGCGGGTCCGGGAGCAGGTGCCGCGGGAGATGAGCCTCCGCATGGAGCCGAAGAAGGCCCCTTTCTTAGACTATAATCCAGTTGACTATACCAGACTGCGTTATGTCTACGTGGATGGCATCCCGCGCAGTTATAACCGACCGATTTACGTCACCGGCGGGCAGAAGGTCTTCGGCTTCATAGGCGGCAATCTTAGGCCGCCTGCCATAACTGCGGGAGTAAATACCCAGAGTGGCAGCGAAGGGACTCCCCTTCTGGAGAACAACGAAGGGATCGTCTACAAGCGGGGAAATAACGGCGAGATGCGCTGGGCCATGGAGGGGTTCGTAAAGGATAAGGTCTCCATCCTGGTCGAGCCGCTTATTCTCGCTGAGACCGGGTCGGACAGGGCTCTCATGCAAAAGGGGTACGTCAAGCTTGGCAGTGGCGGCTTGGAGCTGGAGGTGGGGCGTGACGCCAACTGGTTCGGTCCAGGCTACCGCGGGGCCACAACCCTGACCAATAATGCGAAGAACTTTGATATGGTGAAGCTCTCCAGCCCCGAACCCCTCGATGGGGACTGGGTGAAGCGCCACATGGGGGATTTCAAGTACGCTCTGATTTTTTCCCGTCTGGACGAGACCGGCACCGGTGCGGACCTACGCCAACCTTATTTTATCGGAGTAAACCTGCGGGATAAGCCCAGACCCTGGTACGAAATAGGCTTCCATGCCATGAGGATGGAGGGGGGGCCGGGCTTTACGGGCAGCCCAAGTCTCCCGGATGAGATCTTCGGCGGCGGGACTACGAACCATAATGCAACCACCGCCGGCTTTGACCTTCGCTTCCGCATTCCCTGGCTGCGCAATACCGAGATCTACGGTGACTACAGCGGCTCCGATTCGGCGGGTTTCTGGCCTTTCGTGGAGAGCTATGTGGCGGGGTTCTTTATCCCCTGCCTGACTAAATCCGGTAAGGACGACCTCCGCTTCGAATTCTTCTACGGGAACCCCAAGCTCTATGTGGACGGTAAATTCCCGGCTGGTTTCGTATACCACGGCATGCCCTTCGGCGATTCCCAGGATGGGGGGGCTTTGGAGTTCTTCTTCCGTTACAGCCACTGGTTCTCCACCCGTAACAACGTTGCCCTGGAATATTTTCACACCGACCGTGGCCGGGAGGGAAGGGTGTCTGTCAACAGTGCTGGAGAGTACGACCCTAACGGTGTTCTGCAGGCCGTGGAAGAGCTGAACGCGTGGCGAGCTTTCTGGACCCTTCCTCTGTATGGTGATTTAGATATGTCGTTGATGTACGGGTGGGAACGGATCAATAATTTCAACCTGGTCGGAGGTGCCAAGCAGACCGATCAGACTTTCAAAATGGATTTGAGTTACCGGTACTGAAAGAAGCGGTTTGTCACGTGTCACGGATTTAATTAAGGAGATGTCTATGGATAAACTATTGGTTACCGGCGGCTGCGGCTATATTGGCAGCCATGTGGTGCGGCAGCTTTCCGAAGCTGGATATGAGATCGTCGTCTACGATAACCTTTCGACAGGTTTTGCCGATGCCCTTGTTAATGGGGAAAAGCTGGTTGTCGGCGATCTGACCGATACGGAAATGTTGGAATCTGTTTTCCGGGAATATAGCTGCAAATCGGTCCTCCACTTTGCCGCTGCCATTATCGCCCCGGAATCAGTCACTGCCCCGCTGAAGTATTACGGCAATAACACCTGCAATACCCTCAATCTTTTAAAGGCCTGCGTTAAATTCGGGGTGGAGCGATTTATTTTTTCCAGCACCGCTGCGGTTTACGGTATGCCGGATTGTGGAAATGCCGCGGAGGAAAGCCCGACCAGACCGATAAACCCCTATGGCGCCTCCAAGCTGATGAGCGAATGGATGATTCGTGATGCGGCGGCGGCGCATGGCCTGCATTATGTGGCACTCCGCTATTTCAACGTTGCAGGTGCGGACCCGCAGGCGCGCATGGGGCAGCGCACACCCGAGGCGACCCATCTGATCAAGGTGTGCTGCCAGGCGGCACTGGGTATGCGCGGGGAGATCTCGATATTCGGGACCGATTATCCGACTTCCGATGGGACCGGGATTCGTGACTATATACACGTGGAAGACCTGGCTTCCGCGCATCTGGCTGCTCTGCGGTACCTGGAAAATGGGGGAGGATCGGTTACCCTGAACGTCGGTTACGGTCAGGGGGCGAGTGTCCGTGATGTGATCGCGGTGGTCCGCAGGGTCTCGGGTGTGGAGTTCCCGGTTGAAGAAGCGCCCCGCCGCCCCGGTGACCCTGCTTCTCTTGTGGCAAGGGCAGACTCCATCCGGACGGTACTCGACTGGGAGCCCCGCTATAACAGCCTGGAAATGATCGTCGCCGACGCATGGCGCTGGGAGCAAAAGCTGCAAACACGGTGACAGGTGGTCGATAATAAATCACGGAGTTTTTATGATTAAGAGCATGACAGGATATGGCAAAAATGAGGTCAAGCTGGAGAGCGGCAGGATAATAGTGGAGATACGATCGGTCAATCACCGTTATAGCGAGATGTCTGTAAAGCTCCCCCGCACGCTCATTGCCCTGGAGAACGATGTGCGGAAATGTGTTGCAGAACAGGTGAAAAGGGGTAAAATTGAAGTTTACATTCAGCAGGAAGGATTAATCGGCGCTGCAGGGTTGCCGGCAGTGAATATCCCGCTGGCGAAGGTATATTACGAGGCGTTTGTAAAAATGAAAGAAGCGCTGGGACTTTATGACCCTGTGCCCCTTTCCCTCATTGCTGCTCAGAAAGACCTGCTGGTAATGGAGGAGCGTGGGGTACCGGCGGAAACCCTGCGGGAAGTTCTGCTTGCTGCAGTGAAGGATGCGGTTGATAATCTAGATGTCATGCGCACGTGCGAGGGGAAAGCGCTTCTGGAAGATTTACAGGCGCGGCGCGCATTGCTCTCCGGGCTCATCGCCCGAATAACGGAGCGCGCCCCGGAGGCATTTGCGGAAAGCACCGTTAAATTGAGGGGAAGGGTGATGCAATTGGCAGGGGAGAGCGGGGTGGATGCGGGGCGACTTGCCCAAGAGGTAGCGTTATTGGCCGATCGCTGCGATATAACCGAGGAGCTGGTCAGGTTCAACAGCCATCTTAACCAGCTTGATTTAACCCTGGAGCTAAATGATCCAGTAGGGAGAAAACTCGATTTTATCATCCAGGAGATGAACCGTGAGGTTAATACCATCGGTTCCAAGGCGAACGATGCTGAGATTACCTCCTTTATCGTGGAATTGAAAGCGGAGCTGGAAAAAATCCGCGAGCAGGTGCAGAACATTGAATGAAGGGATTCTTTTCATCATATCCGCGCCGTCAGGGGCTGGCAAGACTACGCTCTGCAAGGAAGTCGTTGACATTTTACCGAACTTGCTGCATTCTGTGAGTTATACTACCCGGTCGCCCAGGTCCGGCGAAGTGCACGGCCATGACTATTTTTTCATCTCCCAGTCCGAATTTGAAAAGATGATGACTGCCGGAGAGTTTGCCGAATGGGCCGAAGTCCACGGCAATTTTTACGGCACCGCTATAAAGACCCTCGAAGAGTATCGCGCGAACGGGATTGATGTAATCCTTGACATAGACTGCCAGGGGGCGCGTCAGTTGAAAGAGCGTTACCGGCAGGGGGTTTTCATTTTCATTCTCCCTCCCAGCTTTAAAGAGCTACGCCGTCGACTGGATTTGCGCAATTCGGATAGCGACGATGTGAAAGAGCGCCGCATCAGAAACGCCGCCGAAGAAATCAAGGAATCGGGCTGGTATGATTATATAATCGTCAATGATGTTTACAGCAAGGCTGTTGAAAAATTGAAAGCGGTGCTAATCGCGGAACAATGCAGGACTCCCCGGATGCTTGGGGAGGTGGCGAGACAATTTACGATCGATTGAGGAGTTTGGCACAATCCTGAAAGGAGCATAAATGGCAAGAGTTACTGTAGAAGATTGTCTGGAAAAAGTCGACAACCGTTTTTTGCTGGTAATGCTGGCGGCGAAAAGGGTTAAACAGTTGTACAAGGGGGCCAGGCCCCTTATCGAGAACCGCGCAGCCAATAAGAACGTGGTGATTTCGCTTAGGGAGATTGCCGCTGGCAAAATCGGCTTTGAACTAAGCTCGCGAAAAAGTCGCTAATCTTTGTCTCATAAGGGCTGAAGCCAAGGGCTTCCGCCCTTTTTTTGTCTTTAATCGGGGATTGACAATTCGTTTTTGCCAGTTACAGCTTTTCATATGATCAGACTCAACGACATACTTGACAAGGTTTCCGCATATAATCCCGCTGCTGACCTGGAAATGATCCGCAAGGCCTATGTTTTCAGCGCAAAGGTCCATCAGGGGCAAAATCGCTTGTCAGGGGAGCCTTACCTGATTCATCCCATGGAGGTTGCGGCAATCCTCGCCGATCTCAAGCTTGACGTCTCCACGGTGGTTACCGGCCTTTTGCACGATACCGTTGAGGACACCCTTACCACTCTCTCTGAGTTGGAGCGTGTTTTCGGTGTTGAAGTGGCAAACCTGGTCGACGGCGTCACAAAGATCGGGAAAATCAACTTTAAAACCAAAGAGGAAAGCCAGGCGGAAAATTTTCGCAAGATGCTTCTGGCCATGTCCAACGATATCAGGGTAATACTCATCAAGCTTGCCGACCGGCTGCACAACATGCGGACCCTCCAGTATCAGCCTGAACCTAAACAGCGCTCGATCGCCAAGGAAACCCTCGATATTTACGCCCCCATCGCCAATCGCCTCGGGATTTCCTGGATCAGGAGCGAGTTGGAAGACCTTTCGTTTCGCTATATGGACCCGCAGTTATACTATGATCTAGCCTCCAAGGTTACCAAAAAGAAACAGGAACGCGAGTCCGATGTTGCCCAGGTTAAAGAGATTATCCAGCAGAAACTCACTGAGCATGGCATCAAGGGTGAGGTTTCCGGCAGGAGCAAACACCTCTACTCCATTTACCGGAAAATGGAGAGCCGCAATGTCGATATCGACCAGATCTACGACCTGGTCGCCATCCGCATTCTGGTGGAGGATATCCGGGAGTGTTACGAGGTGCTAGGCATCATTCATTCCACCTGGAAACCGGTTCCCGGCCGCTTCAAGGACTATATAGCCATGCCCAAGGGGAATATGTATCAGTCGCTTCATACCACGGTAATCGGCCCGTTTGCCGAACGGATGGAGGTACAGATTCGGACGCTGGAGATGCACCGGGTGGCCGAAGCCGGTATTGCCGCTCACTGGAAATACAAGGAAGGGAAAGGGTATGATGAAAAGGATGTAAAGCGTTTCGCCTGGCTCAGGCAACTCCTTGAGTGGCAGCAGGAACTGCAGGACTCGCGGGAGTTCATGGACACTGTCAAGGTGGAGCTGTTTCCGGAAGATGTCTATGTGTTCACGCCGAAAGGGGATGTCAAGAGTTTTCCCAAAGGGGCCACCCCCATTGACTTTGCCTACAGCGTTCATACCGATGTCGGCCACCGCTGCGTGGGGGCCAAGGTAAACGGCAAGCTCGTTCCGCTAAAATATGAGCTGAAAAACGGCGACATTATCGAGATAATCACATCCCCCCACCACACTCCGAGCAAGGACTGGCTGAAAATCGTCAAAAGTTACCGGGCCAGGAACAAGATCCGGGCCTGGATAAAAACCGAAGAGCGAAAACGGAGTATCTCCCTGGGGCGGGAAATCGTCGATAAGGAATTCCGCAAATATTCCCTGAATTACGGCAAGCTGCAAAAGGCTGGCGAAATGAAAAGGGTCGCCGTCGAATTCGGCTATGTCGGCGAAGATGATCTGATGGCCGCGGTGGGGTACGGCAAGCTCTCCTGCAACCATATCCTCGGCAAGCTCATCCCTCCGGAGAAGCTGGAAGCGCGCCAGGAGCGCAAGGAAACGCGGGTCGGAAAGATCATCGACAAATTGACGAAAAGATCAATAAGCGCCATCCAGATCAGCGGGGTGGAGGATGTCCTGGTCCGCTTCGGCAAATGCTGCAATCCTGTACCGGGTGACGATATCACCGGCTTCATTACCCGGGGGAGGGGGGTCACTATCCACACCTCGGATTGCGCAGTTGCTCAGGAGAGTGATCCGGAAAGGCGTATCGAAGTGGCATGGAACCAGGCGAGAAAGGTGGCGCTGCCGGTCAAGATCAGGGTCTTCTGCCACGATCAGAAAGGGATCCTGGCCAATATTTCCCAGGCAATCACCAACTGTGAGGCCAACATAGCCAGCGCCTCCATTCAGAGCACCGTAGACAAACGCGGCATCAATCTTTTTGAAGTGGAGATTACCGATCTGGATCATCTAAACAGGGTGATTAACAATGTCATGAAGGTGAACGGGGTCATCAAGGTGGAAAGGTTAAAAAGTTAAGGTTCAAAGTCGAAAGTTGAAAATCTCGGACCTCGGACCTTGTACATTGAATCTCGAAGAGATGCAGGAAGGGAGGTTGTTTCTATGGCAAAGGAAGTGATTTGCACCGACAAGGCGCCGAAGGCGATCGGCCCTTATTCCCAGGGTGTGAAAGCGGGAAACCTGCTCTTTTTTTCCGGGCAGATACCACTTGACCCCGCAACCGGTGAGATGGCCGGCAAAGGGATCGCGGAACAAACCGAAAGGGTTATGGAAAATATCGCGGCGCTATTGGATGCGGCCAGTCTCGACTTCGCTGATGTGGTGAAAAGCACCATCTTTCTGACCGATCTTGCCAACTTCGCTACTGTCAATGACATCTATGGCAGGAGGTTCCCGACGAATCCGCCGGCCCGTTCCACCGTTGAAGTGAAAGGGTTGCCGCGTGGTGCGGGGGTGGAAATCGAAGTCATCGCGCTGGCGCGTTGACTTCGGAATTCATGGTTCAAGGTTTGAAGCTCGAGGTTAAAGGTCAAAGAAAAAAGCCGCACACATTCAGATCGTGGCGGCTTTCACCTGTAACCTTGAACTTGGAACACGAAACTTGAACTGAATTCAAAGCGCCTTGGTTATGTTGCCGGAGCGGATGCAGCGGGTGCACACCTTGACGCTGCGGACGGAACCGTTGTTGACGGCTTTGACCTTCTGCAGGTTCGGATGCCAGGTCCGGCGGGTTTTGTTGTTAGCATGGCTGACGTTGTTGCCGAAGCTGGGGCCTTTACCGCAAATTTCGCATATTTTTGACATAGAGAGTTCCCTCCTGAATTGCTGAAGTATAAACTTATAACAAATCGCACCATTTTTTGCAAGAAAAATTTCAAGGCAAAGAAACCGCAGAGGTAATCCATCCATGGCAATCATCAAAGGGCTTTTTTCCCTTATAGTCATCATCCTTATAGCCCTGGGGGTCCTCTTTATCGATTTTGCCTACAAGACCTTTTCGCTGCGCCCGCAGGAAGCAAAAACCGATGCCATAGTCGTACTGACTGGGGGGCGGGGACGGATCGAAGAAGGGATCAGGCTCTATCGGGAGCAGAAGGCTAGCTGGCTTTTTCTCATAGGTGTGGACCCGTCGGTGCAGAAAGGGGACCTGCTCAAGGGTGGGCATGGGGAAATGGACGGAGAAGGGGTCATTCTGGAAAAGGTTTCCCGGAACACGCTGGAAAACGCCTTTTATGCGCGCGACCTGATCATCAAGAAGGATGTCCGCTCCATCAGGCTGATCACCTCGCGCTATCACATGAAACGCGCCGCGCTGATTTTCCGCAATCTCCTGCCGAAAGATGTCGCCATCTATCCCCAACCGGTGGACAGCAGAAATCTCAAGGAAAAATGGTGGAACGACGGTGGGAGCTTTCGCCTTCTCTCCACCGAGTTCTACAAATACTGCCTTTTCAGGTTTTTCTTTCTCTTCGGTTCCGGCGAACTGAGGCCAGTGGTGGGTACTTGATTGAGCGGCGGAAATGAACGGATGGGGGTATTTCAATAGGTTTCCGCTTCTGATGAATTAACTGCCGAACTCACCAAGAAATGATACAAACAGCTGAACGTGGTGCAGTTGTACCTTGAATTCACCCCCCGTTATCCTCTGTAAAAAATCTGTAAAGCATATTATCTGCAAGACGAACCCCTTCCGAAATTGCCCTTGATCTTCATTAGAATACATGCTACAAGTGGTGCGTTTTAATGAGTTTCTGAAATGAGGGATCCTTAGCGACGAGATAAGCCGATCCACTTGAAAAATTTTACCTATGCATCTTCCAAAAATCTGAAAATGTCTGATAATTTAAAGTACCCGCAATTTCTTTATTCCCGGCATGATCATTACAAGGAGTCAGTATGAACATTCACGAGTACCAGGCAAAGGAGATTCTCAGGGCGCACGGGGTGCCTGTTCCAGAGGGGTATATGTGTACAAGCAGCGCCTGTTCCCGGGATACGGCCAAACGCCTAGGCGTTGGCCCCTGGGTGGTAAAGGCCCAGATCCATGCAGGCGGACGGGGCAAGGGGGGAGGGGTGAAACTGGTCCGCACCCCTGATGAAGTGCGCGATGTTGCCCGCAACATGCTAGGCATGACCCTGGTGACGCACCAGACCGGACCCGAAGGGAAAGTGGTGAAGAGGGTCCTGGTGGAAAAAGGGTGCAACATTGCCCGTGAGCTTTACGTAAGCCTTCTGGTCGACCGGAAGACGTCAAAGGTGACCCTGATGGCCTCCACCGAAGGGGGGATGGACATTGAAGAGGTTGCAGCGAGGACTCCGGAGAAGATATTCTTCGAGCAGATCGACCCCCTTATCGGCTTAGCCCCCTTCCAGGGGCGTAATGTCGCATTCAGCCTGGGGCTTGATGGGAAATTGCTGAACAAGGCCGTTAAATTGTTTGAAGGGCTTTACGCCGCCTTTATCGACTGCGATTCCACCCTGGTCGAGATCAACCCGCTGGTGGTTACCGCCGAAGGCGATCTGTTGGCGCTGGACGCCAAGATGGGCTTCGATGACAACGCTCTTTACCGGCAGCGGGTCATCAGCGACATGCGCGACTACGACGAAGAGGACCCCCACGAGGTCGAGGCATCCCAGCACGATCTCTCCTACATTTCCCTGGACGGCAACATTGGCTGCATGGTCAACGGCGCGGGGCTGGCCATGGCCACCATGGACATCATCAAGCACTACGGCGGAAGTCCTGCCAACTTTCTAGATGTGGGGGGCGGGGCCACCGTAGAGCGGGTCACCGAGGCATTCAAACTCATTCTCTCCGACCCCAAGGTCAAGGGAATCTTTGTAAACATCTTTGGCGGCATCATGAAGTGCGACATCATCGCCACCGGAATTGTCGAGGCTGCCATGCAGGTCTCTCTTCAGGTACCGCTTATCGTTCGGCTGGAAGGGACGAATGTGGCTAAAGGTAAGGAGATTCTGGACAAGAGCGGCCTGAATATAACCGTTGCCGATGGCATGGCCGATGGCGCGGAGAAGATCGTCAAGGCTGTAGCGGCCTGAAAAGGAGATATTAAATGAGCATTCTGGTCAACAGGGAGACGCGGGTCATAACCCAGGGGATTACCGGCGCCACCGGGCTCTTTCACGCAAAGGCGGCCCGTGAATACGGCACGCAGATGGTCGGCGGGGTTACCCCCGGCAAGGGAGGGACCGAAATTGAAGGTTTTCCGGTATTCAACACAGTCCGGGAGGCAGTGCACAAGGCCGGCGCTAATGCCTCGGTCATCTTCGTCCCTCCTCCTTTTGCCGCCGATGCCATCATGGAGGCGGTCGATGCCGGAATTGAGGTGGTCTGCTGCATCACTGAGGGGGTCCCGGTGCTCGACATGGTCAAGGTCAAACAGTTTATGCAGGGGAAGAAGACCCGCCTGATCGGCCCCAACTGCCCGGGTATAATCACCCCAGGGGAGTGTAAGATCGGCATCATGCCCGGCTACATCCACAAGCCGGGTCCGGTCGGAGTCGTCTCCCGCAGCGGGACCCTGACCTACGAGGCTGTCTGGCAACTCACCTGCATGGGGATTGGCCAGACGACCTGCATCGGGATTGGTGGAGACCCGGTTAACGGCACCTCGCATCTTGATGTGTTGCAGATGTTTCAGGCTGATCCCAAAACGGAAGCGGTCATCATGATCGGTGAAATCGGCGGCAACGCTGAGGAAGAGGCGGCATATTACGCCAAGGCGCATATGACCAAGCCGGTAGCTGCCTTCATCGCCGGGCGTACCGCGCCCGCAGGGAAGAGGATGGGGCATGCCGGCGCAATAATCTCCGGCGGCAAGGGAACGGCGGCGGAAAAGATCGCCGTTCTTGAGGAGTGTGGCGTCAGTGTGGCGGCGAGCCCGGCCGATATGGCCCAGGCGCTCATGAGGGTTTATAAGCCGTAAAACCTTGCGGCAGGAATATTAAATTTCTGCTCATTACAACATTTTGTTGCATTGTTTGCCTTTTGAATTATACTTGCTATACTTTATTGTGCCGGAGGTGGCTAAATGCTCATAAGTCTGGCTGTAGTTATTATTGCGATAACCGTGGTAGTCCTGGTCGCATTCATGATTCCCGCTTTCATCGAAATACGGAAAACCGCGGTATCGATTCGGGAAATATCGGTAAGATCTGAAAATGAATTGATACCGGTGCTAAATGAGTTGCACAAGACCCTGACGGCAGTGAAGAGTCTTGCCGAAGGTGCCGCAACGAAGACCGAAGACGTAAAGTCTTTCTTGGATGCCTTGGGTGATACGGGGCGGAACCTGCGGACGATCAATAATGTTGTGGGAACAGTGGCCGGCGTTCTGTCCAGTTCTTCTGCCTGGTTAGTCGGCGCCAAGGTGGCGGGCAGATTTATTCTCGAGAGACTTTCAAGAAAAAGAAAGGAGGGATAATATGGCAAACGATGAGCAAGGAACCAGTGCTGGAACGGTATTTCTGTCATTTTTGGCAGGCGCGGCGGTAGGCGCAGGGCTGGCGCTATTGTATGCGCCTAAGACTGGCAAGGAGTTACGGGAGAAGATCGGTGAGCTGACCGATGATGCCGTCGGCAAGATCAAGTGCTACGCCACTGAAGCCCAGGAAAAGCTTAAATCCACCATCGAAGATAGTAAGGAAGTAATCAAGGAGAAGAAGTCGATCCTCACCTCGGCAATAGAGGCGGGTAAAGAAGCGATGGAACGGGAAAAAGAAAAATTCAGGGATAAGGAGGCGTAACACGCCTTGTAATAAGCAAAAAAGCCCACCTTGCGTGGGCTTTTTTATAAAAACGCCCTAATTCAGCGCTGACTGCGTTGGCTCGATGAAAGCTCCTAAGCATTGTTAGTTTATGCCCCCTTGGCTTTTTCTTTGCAGCCTTGTTATCATCTTAATTCTGACTTTGTGTTTGATAATGCAGGCAGGGAGACTATGAACCGCATCCCGATAAGATCACGACTAGCCGGATTTTTCTCCAGCACCCTGTGGCATCTGGAGCCGGAGATGTATAAGGGAATTAAGCGCCATTTGGTAAAGTATCTCCAGATCCTGACGCTGGTAGCCAGGGACTTTCGGGATGACCACTGCCTGATGCGGGCGTCGGCCCTATCTTTCAGCACAATCCTGTCTATCGTTCCGTTCTTTGCCTTGACCTTTGCCGTGCTGAAAGGTTTCGGCGTTCAAAACAAGATCGAGCCCTTCATCCTGGGGGAGGTGGCCGCCGGATCCCATGAAACGGTGAACCGGATCATCTCCTATATCAACAACACGAACATGACCTCAATGGGGGCCATCGGCCTCGTTACCCTCATCATCACGGTCATAACTCTGCTCGGCAATATCGAGGAGGCTTTCAACGTCATCTGGGGAGTGCCGGAAACCCGCTCGTTTTATCGCAAATTCAGCGATTATCTGAGCGTTGTGATCACCGGTCCGGTCCTCCTGCTTGCAGCTGTCAGCATTACCACCAGCCTGCAAAGCCAGGCATTGGTCAGGTGGCTGGCAGAGACCTCATATCTTGGCGATATTCTACTCTTTCTGCTCCGTCTGGCCCCCTATCTCATTATCTGGCTGGCCCTGGTTTTTCTTTACATATTTATTCCCAATACGCGGGTGCGTTTCAAATCGGCGCTGATCGGCGGGGTCCTGGCCGGCACCATCTGGCAACTGGCCCAGTGGGGCTATATCTATTTCCAGGTCGGCGTGGCCAAATATAACGCCATATACGGGACCCTGGCGGTCCTCCCCATTTTTATGGTCTGGATCTACACGAGCTGGCTCATTGTTCTGTGCGGCGTCGAAGTAGTGTACGCCCACCAGAATATCCGGACTTTCAGGCGTGAAATCCGTAATCCTTCCTACAGTCACAGCCAGAAAGAGCTTTTGTGTCTGGCCATATTGCAGGATATAGCCGCCGCGTTTCATTCCGAATGCACTCCATGGACTCCCGAACAATTGGCTGAAGAGCTGGATATCCCGCTCAGGTTTGTCAGGGAACTCCTTTCTCTTCTTGTTGAAACCGGCTATATTTTGGCAACTGCAGGTGAAAGCCCGAATTACATCCCTTCCCGCGAACTTGACCGCATTACCATCACGGATGTGCTGAAAAGCCTGAAAAATCATGGGGACGAATGCACTATCACCAGGATGACCAAAGGTGAGAAGCGCCTTCAAGAGATCCTGGCGCGTTTGGATGCCGGCACAGCCGCTGCCCTTAAGGGGATGACCCTGAAAGATCTGGTCGCCGAACTCCCCTCCATAGAGAGTTCATCCGGTGGCGTCGATGATTTCGCGCGCTGATCTTCGCTTCCAGGCGCCGTCGTTGACAAAGAGGAGCGATTGAATTATAGTGACCGAAAGAAAGTGAATCCGGTGTCTTAATTTCACTCTCACTGAGTCTACGGTGAACGCTGTGAAAATGGCTCGCTGCTGAATTTCATGTCATATTGAACATTGAACTAATTTCTGCAATGATAGAAGTATGTGGGAGAAAGGCAAAACATTAAGTAAGGGAGGCTATGCGGGATTTAAGGCATTTATCGAAAAGTAGGCGCTTTTTCCAGATCTCGTCAATCGAGCGGCGCAATACTAACAACCTGAAGGTGATCGAGTCGAAACCGGCCCGCCGCAGGCTGCGGGTCCTTCTTCCTCTGCTGGCGGTGCTACTTGGCGCGTACCCGGCTTTCAACCTGCTGATTTCTGCCAGGAATGCGCAATCCAGTGTCGACAAAACCCCAGCGCTGGCTCCCAAGGTGAAGCCCCTCCATGCGCTCGACAACGCCCAGGGCTTTCAACTGGCGGCCGATTTCCTGCAGGCTGCGCACTTTGCCAACGGCCGCCTGCAGGCCTCACTGCCGGATGGCGGGACCATTGTTTATGCAATCAATCAGGAACTACAGGAGCGTGTGGAAAAGGTAATGCGTTCCTGCCGGGTCCCTTACGGGGTTTTTGTCGCGATCGAACCCAAGAGCGGCAGAATCCTGGCGATGGCCGCACATTCCGAGGCAGATCCGGGCTGGGTGCGCAACTCATTTTATAATCCCTACCCGATGGCCTCGCTTTTCAAAATCGTAACCACGGCAGCGGCCCTCGAACAGAAGAAGGTCTCTCCCAATACGATGTTTGCTTTCAGGGGAAAGCTCACCTCCGAAAATCCCAGGTACTGGTATGTGAAGCCGGGAAAACATAACCAGCAGATGCAGCTCGACGTTGCTCTGGGCAAATCAGCAAACCCGGTTTTCGGCAGGCTGGCCAGCGATGTGGTGGGGCGTGATGGCATCGTCTCTTATGCAGAGCGGTTTGGCTTTAATCAGGTGCTCCTGCCGGGCACCTCCCTGAAACCGAGCAGCGCCACATCGCCGCAGACCGACACGGAATTAAAGCTGATGGGGGCCGGGCTCTGCCACGAGGTGAAAATATCGCCTTTGCATGCGGCGACCATGATGGCGGCGATTGCCAACGACGGAGTCATGATGCTCCCCTCGTTGACCCAGGAGATCACAAACGGCAAGGGGGAAACGGTTTTTACCCCGCAGAGCCGGCCTCTGCGCAGTCTGGTTTCACCTGCGACTGCCGGACAACTCTCCAGGATGCTCACAACGACCGTCAACAGCGGCACTTCCCGGAAGGCTTTCCATGACCGGCGCGGCAGGGCACGTCTTGCCTCGCTGAACATCGCCGCCAAAACCGGTTCCATCAATGGCAAGGAGCCGGTGGGCCACTACAGCTGGTTTGCTGCTTACGCTCCCGCGGATGACCCCCAGATAGCCCTGGCGGCCCTGGTTATCAACCAGGATAAATGGAAGATCAAGGCGACATACCTGGGAGAACAGGCGCTGGAAGCGTTCTTCAAATAGGAAGACTCCATTAAGAGTCCATCTGTGGCGTTGCAACGAGCCTACCTGCACTGCGACGTAGACGGTAGGCCTTATTGGGGAGGCTAGAGTCGCATTGCAACGGGTGTTTTTTCAGTGCTAAAAGGCAATCTAATCGAGGCATGCGGTAGACCATGGAATGTCTGAAATGCGGGACCTGCTGCACAGCGCCGGATATCTTGACGCTGGGAAAGCCGCCCGGAGTCAGGTGTCGGCATTTGGATGAAAACGAACTCTGCGCTATTTACGAGGAAAGGCCTGCTGTCTGCCGCGGTTACCAGGCCGACGGGATATGCCGGGAAATTGCCGCACCGACTTTGGCGGAACGGGTGGTAAGATATCTTGCCTTGTTTGATCTATAGGGTAGTGACATGCCTTGCCTCTACGGTTTATATTGTTTCAATGAAAACTCGCCGTTTCTCCATTCGCCGTAAGAATAATGGGTAATCCAGTCGCCGAGTGAAAGGATCGTCCGCTTTTTGCCATTTTCTATTTGCTCGAAGAGCGGCAGATGAAAGTGTCCGATAACGACGGCATCGTTACCCTCTTTGAAACGTGCAACGGCAAATTCCCGGATAATGGCGGCGAAATCCCATTTGATCCGCCGCACCTGATGGTTCTTTTTGCTTCCCTGTGCCATCCGCTCTGCAATATACGAAGCCGCGGCCGGTGGGACAAGCGGGATGATAGCCCTGGTCATCCGGTTGTGCAGTAGTGACCGCAGCAGTCGGTAGCCGTAATCGGCCCTGTTAATCTGATCGCCATGGCAGAGATACACTTTCTTCCCGTCTAGGTCAAAAATGGCCGGTCCGCCAAATATCCGGGCCTTGAGAGTATCCTCGAAAAACGGGCCCATATGAAAATCGTGGTTCCCTTCAAAATAGATGATCTCGACACCTGTTTCCCTTAATCGCCGGAGCTGTTCCAATACAGGCAGGTAATGGGTGAACCGTACTTCGGGATAACCGATCCAGAATTCGAAGAGGTCGCCCAGGATGAACAGGGTATCGGTGTTCCCCGGCAGCTCGCTGAGAAAATCGAGCAGGTTACGATAATTTTCATCGGTTTCACATTTAAGGTGGGCATCTGCGATAAAAACTTTGCGCATGGCGGCACTATATACGAAATGAAAGTAAAGGTAAAGGTAGAGGTAAAGGAAACGGCAAAGCCATGTGAGGGCTTTTCTCAACCTTTACCTCTACCTGCCTTTAAAGGGTTATTTGATGGTGGTGATGCGGGAAGTGGAAATAATCTGGGAAGACCTGGTTGATGCATTTGAAAATACCGATCCGGACATTGTCTATTTCCTTGACAGAGAGACTGGCGAGATATTTTTTGTTCCGGTAGATTATGAGGATGAGAATTTTTGGGAAGAGATGGAAGAAAACGACGATCAATTCCTGGAAATACCGGGGTTCGACTATGAGCAGGAACGACTCCTCCTTCACACGTTTATTAAAAAAATGCCGAACGCAAAGTTGCGCAATATCCTGGAGCGCTCTTTCGTCGGCAAACGTCCCTTTGGCCGGCTGGAGGATATCCTGGCGTTTTACCCTGACGAGATGGAGCGACTTTCGGTGCTGAAAGAAGAGCTGACCAACGACCGGGTGCGGCGCTGGCTCGAAGAGCACGATATTTTCTCACACGAAGGGACCTGCTAGAATTTACTTCCCCAGCTGGGGGGCATCATTACCACCTTTGCGCGAAGAGAGACCCATGTTGCCATACCAATCGGCTGAAAATCGACTGCTTCCGGCGCTGTTAAGCATCGTTGGCCTCATTGCCGTTGGTTACGCAATCCGCCACACCTTTTCCTGCTTTCTTTTCGCCTTTGTCATTGCCTATCTCCTTGACCCTTTCGTGGAGTTTCTGGAGCGGCGCAAGCTTGCCAGGGTTTACGGCATTATTATCCTCTATGTCATTCTCGGGGTCTTTTCCGTATTCTTTGTTGTCTATCTGGTACCTCTGCTCAACCTGCACTGGACCGCGCTGATCCACGCACTCCCCCTTTATCTGCAGAAGGTCAAGGAAATAGTCCAGAATTGGGAGGGGCGCTTTGAGCCTGCATATGGCTCGGAAGAATGGCGCTGGCTGCTAGATAATATGGTCAGGAACATGGACAACCTGTTTTCCCGGATTGGTTCTGGTGTCTATGCGGCAGTAACAAATGTGGTTTTTAACCTTTTCAATCTGATCCTGGCTCCAATCCTGGTATTTTTCATGCTCTACTATAAACGGGACATGATCACCGGGATTACCTCCTGGCTCTCCCCTGGACGGCGCGACGCTATCCTCAGAGTGGGTCGCGAGATCAATGCCAGTATCGGCGGATATCTCAAGGGGCAGCTCGTTGTTTCCTTCATCGTGGCCACGCTGTCCACGGTGGCGCTCTTTTACCTCAACGTCGACTATCCCCTGCTCATCGGCATCTTTGCCGGTCTTGCCTCGGTCCTCCCGTTCATTGGACTAATCCTGGCTACCCTCCCTGCCCTCTTTTTCGCCTATGTCAAGTTTCAGAGCGGTATTGTCATAATTAAGGTGGTTGCCACCTTTGCCGTGATCTACTTTCTCGAGGGTTACGTCATCAAGCCACTTGTATTCAAGGGGGCGTTGAATTTCAATCCTCTCGTCACCATCCTTACCATCATGGCGTTCGGCGAGCTTTTGGGCTTCTGGGGGATACTTCTCGCCATCCCGATCGCCGCTGCCATCAAGATATTCTCGTCCCATCTGCGTCGCGGCAACTTCAACAGCGTGAGTTGAACCAGGCATGGTTTTGAAGACGACCTTCACTATATCCGGCATGCACTGCGCTAACTGTGCTGCACGGATCGAAAAGGGGCTTAGGGAAACTGCCGGTATTATCACGGCAATGGTCAATTTCGCCACTGAAGAGTTGACCGTGGTGTATAACCCAGACGGGATTGACCCCCAGGCCATCATTGCGCTGGTGAGAGAGATGGGGTACCGGGCGGCGGAGCCCGAGACCGGTGCGGTGAAGGAAGAGGAGTACCGCAGCCAGCGCAACTGGTTCATCTTCAGCCTGACCCTCTCCCTCCCCATCATGCTTGCCATGCCCCTGCACGACCTCCTGCTGGTGGGGTGGATGAACCTTATCCTCGCTTCGGCGATACAGTTTTCCGCCGGCCTCACGTTTTACCGAGGCGCCTGGTATGCCCTAAAAAGCAGAAGTGCCAACATGGACGTACTTATTGCCCTCGGCACCTCCGCCGCCTACTTTTATTCACTCTTTGCCTTTTTCGGTCTCTTTGGCCCTCATGGCGAGATATTCTTCGAAACCTCCGCCATGCTGATCACCTTCATCCGCCTGGGGAAATACATGGAAGCGCGGGCTCGTGGTAAGGCGGGAGAGGCCCTGAAAAAGCTCCTCAAGCTTCAGGCTGACAAGGCGCGCCTTCTGGTCGATGGTGAGGAAAGGGTGGTCCAAGCCTCAATAGTCAAGGTGGGGGATGTCATACTCGTCAGGCCGGGAGAGACGATCCCGGTTGACGGGATGGTGCTCGATGGGAGTTCAAGCGTAGATGAAGCAATGGTCACAGGCGAATCGCTCCCTGTGGAAAAGAGGGCCGGAGACCAGGTCACCGGAGCCACCATTAACGGTCGCGGAGTGTTGCGGGTGCGGGCGAGTCGGGTGGGGGAAGAGACCCTTCTCGCCCAAGTCGTCAGGATGGTGCGCGAGGCCCAGGCCGACAAGGCGCCAATCCAGCGCTTCGCCGACCGGATCTCCGTGGTGTTCGTGCCGATCGTGGTGGTGCTCGCTGCCCTCACCTTTCTCCTCTGGGATTTCCCCCTTCACCAAGGGTTCCTCTTCGCATTCAAACTGGCCATCAGCGTTGTGGTGATCGCCTGCCCCTGCGCCATGGGACTCGCCACTCCCACTGCCATCATGGTCGGTAGCGGAGTGGGGCTTGGTCGGGGTATCCTCATCAAACGCGGCTCGGCCTTGGAGAACATCGCCGGGATTCAAGCCCTGCTGCTCGACAAGACCGGCACCCTGACGCAAGGGAAGCCTGCCCTGACCACCCTTGTTCCCGCCCCGGCAGGCACCACGAAGGAGTTACTGGAATACCTCGCCACCGCTGAATCCCGGTCAACCCACCCCCTGGCGGAGGCGGCGGTCCATGGTGCAAAGGCACGAGGTGTCAAACCGGGAGAGGTCGAGGATTACCAGGAGCGGGGGGGCTTCGGTGTCTCCTGTGTCTTTCACGGCGTGCCGGTACTGGCGGGCAACGAGCGGCTCATGGCGGAGTCCGGGATCGAAACTGGGGTGCTCGGCGAAGAGGCATCTCGTCTCTTAGCTGCGGGCAATTCCCTCATTTACGTGGCCGCAGACGGACGTCTCATTGGCATCTGCGCCTTCGCCGATCTTCTCAAGGAAGGTTCCGCCAGGGCCGTGACGGAATTGAAGCGGATGGGAATCGCCACCTACCTGGTCACCGGCGACCACCGGGAGGTGGCGGCTGCTGTGGCGAGGGCCGTGGGGGTAGACGGTTTCGAGGCGGAGGTCCTTCCTGACCGGAAACAGCAGTTGGTGAAAGAATATCAGGCCAGGGGGCTCTATGTGGGGATGGTTGGGGACGGGATCAACGACGCACCGGCACTGGCCGCCGCTGATATCGGCATCGCTATTGGCTGCGGCGCCGACGTGGCGAAGGAGACCGGCGACGTGGTACTTATCCGTGACGATCCTATGGACGTGGTGCGCGCCATCAGGCTGGGCCGGGCGACACTCGCCAGGATCAAGCAGAACCTGTTCTGGGCGCTCTTTTACAACATACTGGGCATCCCCATCGCTGCCGGCGCCCTCTACTATCCCCTTGGTGTCACCCTCAGGCCAGAGTTTGCCGGGCTTGCCATGGCCTTCTCCTCGGTGTCGGTGGTGGCCAATTCCCTTTTATTGAAGCGGGTCGGGAAGAAGCTGTAAGCCCGGAAAATTTCGATCAAAAAACGTCTTGACAAAAATAAGCAGAATAATAAGAAACAACAAGGGAGAGCGACGGGAAAATGACGGGAAAGCTTATTGAAGTACAGATAGACGGATTTGTCGGGACAGTGATCATGTGTAACGAGAAAAAGCGCAACGTTATCAATCAGGCGCTCATTGACGAGATGGTCGCTGCGTTTGCCGGATTCAGCCAGAGAAAAACACGGGCGGTCATCCTATGCGCCGGGCCGGGGGCGAAGATCTGGTCTGCGGGTCACGATGTGAACGAACTGCCGCACTCGGGGTGCGATCCCCTTGCTTACAACGATCCGCTGACGACACTGTTGCGGCTGATCCAGCAATGCCCCATGCCGGTTCTAGCAATGATCGATGGGGGGGTATGGGGAGGGGCGGTCGATCTAGCCTTAAGCTCTGACATAATCATCGCCACGCCGGAGAGTTATTTCTGCATGACCCCGGCCCGGATCGGCCTCCCGTACAATGCTTCAGGGCTTTTGCACTTTATGGCGGCAATGAACCTGAACGTGGTCCGCGAGATGTTTTTTACAGCAAAGCCCCTCTCTGCAGAGCGGGGAGCGCAGCTCGGCATTGTCAACCACCTCGTGGCAAGCGGGGAGATCGAGGAATTCACCAAAAAGATAGCACAGACGATAGCCGAGAACAGTCCGCTCTCCATCGGTGTCATCAAGGAGCAGCTGCGCCTCCTCGCCAATGCCCATCCCCTCTCACCGCTTACTTTCGAGCGGATCCAGGGGTTGCGCAGCATTGTCTACGGCAGCAATGATTACCGCGAAGGGATCGCTGCCTTCCATGCAAAGAGAAAACCCGTCTTCACCGGTGAATAGGAAAAAGTTCTCCAGACGAGGGATGCAAGGAGAGAAAGACTCATCGCCGTTTTGCCGCTGAGCCGCGCCCATTGTTGTAGTTTCGCGGGAAATAGTGTAAGATATATTTCTTATTTCTAATGTGATTTTTCGTGGGAATCCAAGTGCTGCCAAAGATAGTATTCGTCATTGCCTCTTACTTGTTAGGCTCCGTACCGACCGGCCTCCTTTTGGGCAAAGCCCTTGGAGTTGATATTCGTACTTACGGAAGCGGTAATATAGGTGCAACCAATGTTTACCGTGCTTTGGGGCGCAGGGTGGGGGTCATCACTCTCCTTGGCGATTGCCTCAAGGGGCTTGTCCCGGTCCTGGCGGCCCGCTGGTATGGCCTCCCTGACATCTGGGTGGCGGCCGTAGGGCTTGCAGCTTTTTTAGGCCATATCTATACCGTTTTCCTCCGTTTCAAGGGGGGAAAGGGGGTTGCCACTGCCCTCGGGGTTTTCCTTGGGTCCTCACCCCTGGCGGTCCTCATTGCCCTCGGAGTATTTGCACTTATCCTTGGGAAATGGCGCTATGTCTCCCTCGCCTCCATTACCGCCGCCGCTGCCATGCCCCTGATCGTTGCCGTCATCGACCGCCGGCCGCTCATTATTATCATGACTCTCCTGATTGCGACGCTGGTCATCTGGAAACATCGCGAGAACATCGGCAGGCTCAAGACCGGAACCGAACACAGGTTCAAGGCATGACAACGAATTCGTAAGAAATCCTTTGAGGAACGGCTCATTCCTTAGAACTCGCAAGCCTTGCAACTGGCGCTATTGTGAATTTTTTTATTAATTTATTTATTACGAGAATATATAATTTAAATAGATGATTCTTTTGTTTTTGAAAAAATACCGCACACCTTTGCTGCTAGTCATTATATTGCTGCTCTTGGCCCCGTCGGCGATCTTGGGGCTGTTTTTGGTGAATACTCCTGGTTCGGGTCGGAATATACAGATCTTGGAGTTCGGCAAGGGTCAATCTCTGAAAAAATTTGCCTCTGTCCTGGAAGAACGTAGGATAATTACAAATGCCTGGTGCTTCACACTCTATGCACGGCTGCGCGGTGACGATGGGCGGGTAAAGGCAGGTTATTACCAGTTCAGCGACGCCATGACCCCGACCGAGGTTCTGCGCCGGATGGTGGCGGGTGAAGTATACTCAATGCGCTTCGCAGTTCCGGAAGGGTATTCCATTTATCAGATCGCGGAATTGCTGGCCGGTCGCCGTCTGTTCGACAAAGAGGTATTTCTAAAGGAATGCTTCAGCAGACCACTCCTCCTGGAACTCGGGATCAATGGGAAAAGCGTGGAGGGTTATCTCTATCCCTGCACTTACGACATTACGCCGGATATGACCGCGGCGGACCTCATCCGGCTCATGGAAGGACAGTTTGAAAAGGTCTACGCAAGGGATTTCGCCGCCCAGGCGAAGACGGCTCGCTTGTCGAAACGAGAGATCATAACCCTTGCCTCGATGATCGAGAAGGAAGCGGTCAGGCCCGAAGAAATGCCGCTTATCGCCTCGGTTTTTCATAACCGTTTGCGCCGGAGGATGCCGCTGCAGAGCGATCCGACCTCCATCTACGGGGTGCGCGCCTTTGCCGGCAACATATCTAAGCAGGACCTCGCAAACGCCACACCCTTCAATACCTACCTGATCAGCGGGCTCCCACCCGGCCCGATCGGCAACCCCGGCCGCGGGGCGCTCGAGGCGGCCCTCAAGCCGGCGGTAACTAGTTATCTTTATTTTGTGGCTAAAAAGGACGGTACCCACTACTTTTCCACTGCCCTTGAGGAACATAATGCTGCTGTCCGCAAATACCTGAAAACCTCTGCAAAACCTCTGCCACAGCCCGTTAGGGAGTATAGAAGCGAACAACCGGGACTTGTCGGCAGACGATAACGCATCCGTAAACTTCGGATGGTAAGAAACAATGTCCAATGAAGTGCAAAACGGCGGACGCAGTGGCTTACTACTCCGAGAAGGACGAGGAACAGGCTTTTATCGCAAAAGGCAAGCGCGACAATCCTGATAATCGGCATAATCCGCGAATTCCTTTCCAACCTCATAGCCATATTCATTCTCCTCTTCCCCGTTTATTTTTCACATCTTCAGCCGGATGCAGGCTGCGGTAACCGGTGAGAGCCTATATTAGCTCTAAAAGAGCACATCACCTTTGTACCGATCACGCGCTGTAAATGGACTGGAAGAAGGACGTCATACCCTGGGCAACCCGCTGTCTGACCCTTGCTCATTTCATGATATGCTTGGCTTCGAATTGTGAATCTCTCTCGACCTCCGATCCATCAACGACAACAAGACCTTCCCCCCATGCGACCCTAATTTACTGGAATGTCTCGCTCAGCGCACCATGTTCCTCCATGCCTACAAAGTACATCTCTGGGGGAATATGACCCTTATCTGGTTGATAGGGACTGCGCGTGAGAGTTGGATCGGTTGGCGGCGATTTCTAGCGGCCTGATTGGCGGCCTTGTCTTTGTGCTCTTCGAGTACATTTCCCTTGACATTGCGGGGAATGCTCTCGGGGCGTCCAAGGCGATTTTTGGGGATTTCCTCGGTTCGCTGCTCCCTCAAAAGCATGATTTTACCCCTGACGATCTTAACATCATCCTCCCATCATCCTCAAGGTATGGCTCAATTCCCTGGAAACAATCGGCCTCTTTTTGTAGGGGGTTGCCAGCGTCAACACTTCGGGTGTAAGGCACTGGTGCCATTTGGGAAAATAAAGTCGTGAATGTTCCTTGCGGGGTTCCCAAGGTCTTCAGATGGGCGAGTGGAGTGCGGAACCTGAAGATCGGCATAAAGGAGCAAAGGCCGAGGTAGGTTATGGGGGGAGCGTTTACTCCTGATTGCCAGGGGAAGACCCACAACTATGCCGAGGCAGTTATGAGCCTTGCCCGGCTAAAGATTATTACAGTGCGGAGGAATATGGACGAATACGCTATGAAAAAGCACTCCATCAAACGTCACGACGCGGCCCGGTGAGGCGCCGGAGGTCTTCAGGGAATATAACAAAAAATTCCTTACGTGCCTGGCCGTCTTTCGCAGGTATCTATCAGCGGCAAAATGAGATGGAGAAAGCCTCCTGCGGTTTTGAGTTCATTTCAAGAGGGATGACACTTCTCCCCAGGCCGGGGAAAGGCCCTGTTACAGTGCGCTGAATTAATAGGGAAGGTAAGACGCGACGAGGGGGCCAGGAGGTATTACGGGAAGTACATACGGGAGTTCCCCGATGCGACCGGCACTCCAAGGGCGCGGGCAAGTTCGGTCTGGCGCCGCTCCCTGTTTTACAGGCAGAAACGGTACCCACCCGGTCCGCTCCTGAGTCCTCTGCGGCGCAGGAGCGGACAATCACTGCCCCGCCCGACCATGATCCGCAGGGCGCAGGCGGGATGGTCCGGCCGGGGGGCGTTGCCGTCAGGGAGAAAGGTAAGAAAACGGACATAAAAAAAGCCCCTGCCGGTTCAAGTCCCGGCAGGGGCTTTCGCCTTAATCAGGCATATAGATGATTATTCGTCTCTTTCATAGTCAACGATACGTTTTGCGACCTGCTTGATGTTAAGAAGGTTTTTGTAGTTGACGTTGTTGCTCAGGTAGTTGCCGCCGTCGGTGCCGCAGCCGAGGGTGAGTGACGGCGGGAGCATGTTGTAGATGAGCCCGACGCTGCCGTGGACCGCGGGTTGATTGAGGAGCAGCCTGTTGGCCGGGATCTCGAGGGCGAATTTGTCAAGAACGGCCTGGTCCTGGGCATGGACAACGGCGGTATGGCCAGCGCCGCCCCAGAGGAGCTGGTTCTTGGCGGCGTTGATCGCTTCATCCGTGCTGTTGAAAGTGATGTAGCCAAGAACCGGGGAAAGCTTTTCGTGGCTGAACCAGTCCTCGGGGCCGATGCAGGTAAGGGGAACGAGGAGCAGTTTTGTATCGTCGGGAACTGAGAACCCGGCAAGCTTCGCAATAACCTGGGGAGACTTGCCGACGATGGCCAGTGACGGAACGCCTCTTTCCTTGTCGAACATGACCGCTTCGAGCTTCTTCTTTTCTTCGGCGTTGACGAGGTAGGCGCCTCTTTCTTTCATGAGAGCAACGGCTTTGTCGCAAGTTGCCTTGTCGTCAAAGATCATCGACTGGTCGGAGGAACAGATCGTGCCGTTGTCAAAGGTCTTGGAGGCGATAACGTTGTTTACCGCAACGCTGACCTTGGCGGATTTTGAAATGAAGACAGGGGTGTTGCCCGGACCAACGCCGACAGCGGGGTGACCGGAGCTGTATGCCGACTTGACCATGGCGCCGCCGCCGGTGGCGATAATCAGATTCACGCCCGGATGCTTGAACAGGGCGTTGGTAGCCTCGATGGAAGGCTCATCGATCCACTGGATGACGTCTGCCGGGGCGCCTGCGCCGACGGCCGCGTCGAGCATCAGCTTGGCGGCATAGGCGCTGCATTTCTGGGCCTTGGGATGGAAGGCGAAGATGACAACATTGCGCCCCTTGAGGGCGATTATGGATTTGAACTCGGTGGTGGAGGTCGGGTTGGTGGTCGGTGTGGCGGCAGCGATTACGCCAAACGGCTCGGCAACATAGATAACGCCGTCTTTTTCCTCGATAACGCCAACGGATTTCTTGTCTTTCTGCCATTCATAGACAATGTGAGCGCCGAGGTGATTCTTGATGGCCTTGTGGTCAGCCCGGCCGATTCCGGTTTCTTCGACTGCCATTTCGGCGAGCTTCTGCTCATTGGCCACGCTGACTGCGTCCATTGCCGCCAAGATCTTGTCAACTTGCTCCTGGGTGTAGGTTTTGAATTTTTCCGCCGCTTTCTTTGCTTTTGCTACCAACTGATCAATCTGCTGGACTGCGTCTGCCATGACTAACCTCCCGTTTGAAATAGTTATTTAGGTGCCTTGCACTATTCAACACCTAACCCGAACTGCTCTCTTGTATACTACCATCCTGTATGAGCATATAAGTATACGCTATTTAAATATAACCTGTCAAATTATTTTTCTTCTCCCCACAGGATGAAAAAGCCTGGTCAGCCTGTTTTTCTCCTGGAGATTAAAATTTTTACACAATTCCCGCCTACTTGTCAAATATTTTTTTTCTTTCATTTGATAATGTTAGAACTTGGTGGCTCGTAGAGAGGTATTATTAAATGGAACGCCGGTAGTCCAGCAGCTTAAAATTTTCCGGGGCTTGCCGGGGGAAGACAGTCCAGCGAGGGATGAAAGGCCATGTATAGAACAAAATACTTATAATCGGTAGTTGAGTAGGTCAACTTTGCTAATTCATTCAGAACTGCTATAATTATATAAGTGTTTCATTCCACCCATCTAGCGCCGCGGTTTGTTCCCGGCGTGATTACAGGGCCGAGGCCCACATGAAAGGAGACCGGACATGGCGGACAAGAAAGTTACGGTGCTGGCTCGATTCAAGGCCAAGAAAGGTTTGGAGGAACAGCTGAAACAGGCGATTATGGCATGTGTGGCCCCGACACGGGCTGAAGCCGGCTGTATCAATTATGACCTGCATCATCTGGCAGATAACAAGGGGGACTTGATACTTTATGAAAACTGGGTAAGCAAGAAGGCCCTCGACGAACACCTGGAGATGCCCTATCTCATGGAGTTGAAAGCAAGGGCCAACGAGCTTTGCGCCGAACCTATCGAGATCACGCTCTGGGAGATGATCACAAACCCGGCATGACTTCCAGTGCAAGAGTAATGCGAATAATTTCACCACAGCAGGGGCAAATTCTCACCGAATTGCCCCTGTTGTCTTGTCCGACTCTATTACGCATGAAGCCTGAGGCTTTCCCAGTACGGCCTCATGGAATTTCTCAATGCCGATTTCTTCGACTATGCGACCGATCCGTTCCTTCTTCGGATTGGCCTTGTAATAATTGACTATCCTCTCCACAATGGCGAGCACTTCTTCCTGGGAAGCGACTTCCTCCACGAGGACGTCCGCCAGGCGCGGACGGACGCCAGCAGTGCCGCCGACCACTATATTCCACCCTTTCAGAGTACCGATGACACCTATGTCCTTAACCCAGACCTCTGCGCAGGAGAGCCGGCAACCCGCCACACCCATCTTCATCTTGCTGGGGAGTTCCATGGCATGATAGGCGGCGGTCAGCTTGAGTCCCAATCCTATAGAATCCTGCACACCCCGTTTGCAATAGGTCGTGCCAGGGCAGATCTTGATGCTTCGCACGCAGAGGCCGATTACGGCTCCCGGCGTCTGACCCAGGTCCGCCCAGATATCATCCAGCTCTTCTTCCTTGATGCCGATCAGGGCAATGCGTTGCGCAGAAGTGATTTTTATCGCCTGAACCCTGTATTTATCGGCAACATCGCAGATTTTGCGTAGGGTTGCCGTATCAGTGATCCCACCGGGAATATGGGGAGCGATGGCATAAGTCTCCTTATCGCGTTGCAGGATGGCGCCCTTTCCGAGCAGATCTTTTTTCATCCGATCTCCTTGTAAATTAATTATTAAAGTCATACGGAAGACAAGGTTACCCTGCCGAAGGGGGGTAATCCCCTACAATCAGGAATATCTCCTCGCCAAATTTAGCGTCCTTTAATAGGGTTAATGCCCCCTTTGAGGAAAAGTCCTTTGGTGTAAAACTGTTCGAAGGCGCATCGTGAGATAAAAGTCCCATCTGTTTATAAGTTTCGGCTACCAGTTCAGCGCAATAGACATTATTGGTCCTGGCCTTTTCCTCCTTAAGCATTCTCCCACGAAGGAACTCAAGCAGCATCTTCCAGTCGCTGGGGTAAGGCAAATTGTGAACCTTGCCGGAGATGAAAATTTTGAGCGTCTCCATCATTTCCTCAGTCCTGACCACCTCCAGGCGCCTTACGGCAAACCTGCCGTACAGCCTTTTCTCGACGGCGACAGCCAGGCGCTCATCCAGAGATACGAGCCTAGCCCCTCCCTTTTTTATGTGCATGGCTTTGTCTTCAATAAACTGAAGAGGGGTGGACTCCCAGATCAGTGGATAATCAATTTCAGGTGCCTTGACCACCATCGCTACATGGGTCCATTGGCTCAATTCCACAACCTTGATGATATCGCTCTCCCAGCCTAGTCCATGAAAAAGCACAATATCTCCGGTCATTAAAGTGTCCCGTATCTCGCCATAAGGAACGGTTTTTTCACCCATAAGCAGCACCTCCATGCGATGCTTTAGCCGTCCAATTAACTATATCATCCTTAGCGCTTATTAAACCGAATAATTTGCGGCCGCCCCATGCGGACCATTTCTTCTCATTGCTGTTTACCTGATGCTGACGCTCCACCCTGCAAATCTCACTTTTACCTGTTATACTAGAAAAAAAACAGGGTCATACAAAAGCGTATAAAGGGAGAAAGACGATGAAAACTATCCTGGGAGGCATTCTTATGGCATTACTTATTGCGTCAGGCGCGCAGGCGGAGATCCGTTCGGAGCGGATCGAGTACCGTCATGGTGATACACTGCTGGAGGGTTTTCTGTCCTATGATGATGCCAGGGAGGGAAAGCGACCCGGCATACTGGTGGTGCACGAATGGTGGGGGCTGAACGACTATGCGAAGCGTCGCGCCGAAGAGCTTGCCCGGCTTGGCTATGTGGCATTTGCCCTCGATATGTACGGCAAGGGGAAGGTAACCGCGGACCCGAAGGTGGCGGGGGAATGGGCAGGAATTTTCAGGAACGACCGTCTTTTGTGCCGCGCCCGGGCGGAAGCGGGGCTGGAGGTGCTGAAGAGCCGGCCACAGGTCGATCCGGCCCGGATCGCTGCCATCGGCTATTGCTTCGGCGGTACTGTAGTCCTGGAGATTGCGCGGGGGGGCGCCGACCTGAAGGGGGTGGTGAGTTTTCACGGCGGCCTCGCCACCCCGAACCCGCTGGATGCACGGAAAATAAAGGGAAAGGTGCTCGTGCTACACGGCGCGGATGACCCGTTTGAGTCATCGGCCGAGATTGCCGCCTTCCAGGAAGAGATGCGCCAGGCCAGGGTGGACTGGCAGATGGTCTACTACGGGGGGGCCGTGCACAGTTTCACCAACCCGGAATCAGGCAAGGCTGGGATAAAGGGGGCGGCGTACAATGAGGCGGCGGACCGCCGTTCCTGGCAGGCAATGCGTGATTTCTTCGAGGAGATCTTCAAGTAGGCATAACATTGACAACCTCCTGGACGCCGGGGGAAAAGTGGGGGATAGCTGACTATTATTTTTTGACTATCTTTGCATCCGGCGCAAAAAGCGGTATAAAGGGTTGATTTTTTTTCGCACTGGAGGTCTCCTGAGTAGCTCTGCCTATGACATCACCCGCGAAAACCGCCAGGGATTAACCTACGCAATTGCCGCCTACCTCCTCTGGGGGTTCTTTCCTCTCTACTTCAAATGGGTGGCCCATGTGCCGCCGCTGGAGGTGCTCGCACACCGCATCGCCTGGTCACTAATAACGCTATTGTTAATACTGGCCAAATCCGGAGGATGGGTAAAAATCCACGTTGCCTTGGGGCAGCGAAAGACGCTCGCCATCCTCTGCACCACAACCATCCTTATCTCCACCAACTGGTTTGTCTTCATTTTTGCGGTAGACCGTGGCGAGGTGCTCCAGTCGAGCATCGGCTACTTCATCAATCCGCTGGTTTCGGTGCTCCTCGGCTGCCTTTTTCTCGGGGAGCGGCTTCGCCGGCTCCAAAAGGTGAGCCTTGTGCTTGCCGGCGCCGGGGTAATCATCCTGACGGCCCACCTCGGCGGCCTCCCATGGATATCACTCATGCTGGCTGTAACCTTCGCTCTGTATGGGTTCTTACGTAAGATCGTACTGGCCGATCCCCTGACCGGGCTCTCAGTGGAGACGCTCCTCCTTTTCCCGGCGGCCTCCGGCTACGTCATATATCTTGCGGTCACAGGTAAAGGAGCGTTTCCCTCTGCCACTATGGGTGACAATCTCCTCCTTCCCCTGGCCGGCGTCATCACCGCCATCCCTCTCCTCTGGTTCTCGGCTGCGGCCAGGCGTCTTAATCTTGCAACTATCGGTTTCATGCAATATATTACACCGACAATCCATTTCCTGTTGGCCGTCACGGCGTTCGGTGAATCGTTCACCCGCTTCCACCTCGCCGGTTTTGCCTGCATCTGGGCCGGCCTTCTCCTCTATTCCTACGATGCCACGAGGGTGATGATCGACAGGGGATGAAATTTGGTTTTCCGGCGGATAAGGATAAAAGCCCTTGCAATTCCCGCCATGAATGGGTAAGTTTGCCGAAGAATGCGTATTCAGGAAAACCGTCGCTTAGGTATCGGCGGCAGGAAGGTAATAAGATGGGAAAAGAGCTGTATGTGCGGCATATCTCCGATAAGGCCACGGAAAATGATTTAAGAAAACTCTTTGCGGTGGTGGGGAAGGTTGCCTCGGTCCGCCTGATAACCGATCCCGAGACAGGCCAGTTCAGGGGGTGCGGCTTTGTGAAAATGACGACCGAAAGTGAGGCGCAAGAGGCGATAATCACTCTGGATGGGGCGCTTCTGATTAATCGCGTTATTGCGGTCAGCGAAGCGAGGCCGCAGAAACAGAAGGTAGGCAGATCCGGCGGAAATCATGGCAATCCTGGACGAGATTACAGTTCCCGGCGGCGGAAGTAAAAGGCCCATTTTCCCAGGCCCTTTTGACCGTCAGGGATCGATTTAAATTCAACTTTGCACAAAGAGGATGCACCCATGCGAAAATTTGCAGGTATTGTCATCATCGCCTTTTCTATGTCCATGCCGGTTTGGGCAGATAACTCTATCAAGGAGGGTGGAAAAGAGGTCGGGCAGGGGTTAAAGAAGATGGGGAGAGAGACCGGCCACGCTCTTAAGGAGGGTGGCCAGGAGATCGGCCAGGGGTTCAAGAAGATGGGGAAGGAAACCGGGCAGACGGCAAAGAAAACCGGGAAGAGCATCGGCGAGTGGTTCAGGGATGCGGGGCAGAAAACCGGCGAGGCCTTCAGGAAGATGGGAAGAAGCATTAGGAAATTCTTTACCGGGAGGTAGGGGACTTTATGAAAATTAATTTTATAGGGGCATTCTAACAAGAGCACACTTACTAATCGAATGTCACATAAAGACCTAAAACCTACACTCCACGTTGGCGAGTTGCAAGGCCTTCCCCCCTTTATTCCACGCCAATATTGATATAATTCTTGAAATCGTTCAAGGTTCTCAGCTTGAGCGCGTATCGGTCGGTTACTTTTACCCCGTAACGTTCCTCAATGGCCACGATAAATGCTGTATAATCGACCGAATCCATCACCCGCCCTGCAAGAGTCTGATCCGGACCAACCTCATTGACAATGCGCTCCTCTACCCCGATATTTAGCATCAGCTCCTTCAGTTCATTGATCATCTGTTTCTCCTTTCGCCCGATTTAAATAACCACTGGTTAAGTTATGTTGGCCTTAAATGATTTTTTCCCGCAGCCTGAATCTCTGGATCTTGCCGGTAGAGGTGCGCGGCAGCTTCTCCATGAAACGGAAGCGGACTGGGCACATGTACTTCGGGAGCCGCGCCATCATATGGGCCCTCAGTTCCCGCTGCAGAGCGGTTGTATGCACCGTGCCGGGCTTGAGGACCACAAAGGCCCCCGGTTTGTTGAGAGTGCCGACAGAAACGGCAGCAACGGCGCAATCCGCCACTGCCGGATGACTGCGCAGGACTTCCTCCACGGTGAAAGGCGAAACCCAGCAGGCTCCTGACTTGATCAAATCATCGTTCCGTCCTCGATAAAAATAGAAACCGTCCCTTTCGATGAAGATGTCGCCGGTCCTTATGAACCCGTCCGGCAGTATGGTCTCTGCGCTCTTTTCCGGCAGGTTCCAATAGCAGGGCGTTTTTGTATCGCCGTTAACCAACAGGCTTCCTTCACTCCCTGCGGGAACATCACTCCCATTGTCATCTACCAGCCTTGCCCGGTAGCCCGGCACCAGCATCCCCGCCGACCCGGCAAGCGCCTTACCCGGGACGTTGGAAATGAAGTGGTAGGCCATCTCGGTGGAACCGATGCCATCGATGATCTCCAGGCCGGTGAGCCGTTGCCACTCCTCGAATACCGCCGCGGGTAAAGCTTCGCCGGCTGAGCAGCAGAGCCGCATCGGGAGCTTCAGTTCCCGGACAGTGCAAGAGAGGATGATCTGAGTGTATATGGTTGGCACAGAGAAGAAGATGGATGGCTTGCGTTGCATGATGATGCCAAGAATCGCGCGAGGGTCGTGTTTGCCGGGATGGAGGACCGCCGTGGCTCCAAAACGGAGCGGGAAAGCGAGGCTGTTGATGAGTCCGTAGGCAAAGGAGAGATTACTGGAGGAAAAGATGACATCATCACACGTCAGGCCCAGTAGGGACTTCCCCACCAGATCGCCCGGCAGGAGCAGGCTTTTATGCCGGTGGGGAACCCCCTTTGGCTTGGCGGTGGAGCCGGAACTGTAGAGCATGTATGCGAAATCGTCAGTCAATGGTTGGTAGGGGGTGCCAAAGTCTTCGGAAGAGATGGCATCTTCCGCCGGACCCTGATCGTCACAAACGATTACATTGACCTTGTTACCTTTGACGGAGAGTGGAGCGGCAAGTTCACTGAGAGCGACCAACAGGCGCGCTCCGCAGTCCTTGATGATATACGCCAGATCCTCTTCACTGAGGTTGGGGCTGACCGCAACAGCTACGACGCCAGAGAGCAGGCATCCCAGAAAAGTTACAGGGAAAGCAAAGCAGTCAGGGAGAGCTATCAGAACATGCTCTTGCGGAGCTATCCCTAGTTTTTGTAACAAATTAGCAAAGCGCCGGGACGCTTTGTCCAGTTCACGGAAGGAGAGCTCCTTATCACCACAGAAATAGGCGATTTTTTCGGGATGAAGTTCGAGATTGTGTGTCAACAGCTCAACCGCAGCATTTGGTGTGCTCAATTTAGATCTCCCCATGCGTAAAAGGTCCTGGTAAGCCATATTTAGCTAAAAATGAAATGCGGGATTCAGGTTTTTTCTCCACCCGTTTCCCCGTGCAGATACCCCCACACCCCCCCGGCAACACTCCGTGTAATCCCTTTCACCGCGGCAATTTCTTCCAGTGATGCCTCCTGCAAATTCTTCAGGCTGCCGAAATGGAGCAACAGGGCCTTCAGGCGCTTTTCCCCGATTCCAGGCACTTCCTTAAGACATGAGGTAAGGGTTTCCCTGCCGCGCACTTTCCTGTGATAGACGACGGCAAAGCGGTGGGCCTCGTCGCGGACACGGGCGAGGAGGAGGAGCGGCGCCGAATTCTGGCGCAGCACCACCGGGTTTTTGCGCCCCGGCAGAAAAACCCGTTCGGCGCTCCTCCCTATCACTTCCTTCGTCATCCCCTTCTCCACCCGGCTTTTGGCCAAGGCCGCGGTAGCAACCCCAGTGACGTCGAGCTCCCGGAGAACGCAGGTGAGGACGTTCAACTGGCCGATGCCGCCATCAACGACGATCAGGTCGGGGTTGTCCTCCTCCTTTTTGCCGGGTTTGAAGCGGCGAGAGAGGACTTCGTGCATCATGGCGAAATCATCCGCCTGATCGACGGTCCTGATCCTGTAGTGGCGATAGAGCGACTTATCAGCCCGGCCGTCGTTAAAGACAACCCGACTCCCCACCGCATAACTCCCCTGGATGTTCGAGATATCGTAACATTCGATGCGGCGGGGGATGAGGGGGAGATGGAGTTTCTCCTTAAGCTCCTTAAGCACCGCTTCTTGCCCTACCAGGCTCTCCAGTTTCTCTCTGGCGGCGGTAGCGGCGTTCTTCATGGCGAGTTTCACCAGTTCGCTCTTCATCCCGCGTCGCGGGGAAGCGACAATTACCCGCCGGCCGCTTTTCTCCGAGAGGAACTCTGCGAAGGAGCCGTTCTCCGGTAACGGGATAGGGAGGAGGATCTCTTTCGGGATGTAAACGTCCCGGCCGTAGTACTCGTGGAGGAAGGAAGCGAGCCCTTCGGCGTCATCCAGTTCCCAGGCAAGAGAGTACATCTGGCTTCCGATCACCTTGCCGCCGCGCATGAAAAGGAGGAGCACCTCCAGCCAGTCGCCGGCGTGGTGGTAGCCTAAGAGGTCTAAGTCCCCTTCCATTGCCACCATCTTCTGTTTTTCAACGGTCACCTTTACGGCGTTGATCAGGTCGCGGAAACGGGCCGCCTCTTCATAATTCTGCGCCAAAGCCGCCTCGGCCATCCGATTTCGGAAAATCTGCACCAGGTCGCTATTCCTCCCTTCGAGGAAGAGGGCTGCCCCCTCGGCGAGGAGGAGATAATCCTCCTGCGTAATCAGCCCATGGCACGGGGCCGAACATTGCCTGAGCTGGTAGAAGAGGCAGGGGCGCCCTCGCCGCCTGCAGCTCTCGATGGGATAGTGGCGCAGCGGAAAAATCTTCAAGAGCTGCTTCAGGACCTCGCGGGCGGCAGTTGCTGAGGAATAGGGGCCGAAATAGCGGGCGCCGTCCCGGATCACCTTGCGGATGATGGTAAGGCGCGGGAACTCCTCGTGCATGTCCATACGCAGGGAAAAGTAGGTCTTGTCGTCACGCAGATTGAAATTATATCGCGGTCGGTGCTCCTTGATTAGGGTGTTTTCTAGAATGAGCGCCTCTTTCTCGGTGTCGGTAACAATAAAATCGATGTCGGCCACCCGCTCCATGAGAAAGCGGATATGCCAGCGGGAGTCTCGTGAGGCGCTGAAATAGGAGCGTACCCGTTTTTTCAGGTCGCGTGCTTTCCCCACATAGAGAACTTTACCTTCGGCTCCTTTCATAAGGTAGACTCCGGGGGCGGAGGGGAAAAAATCGGTTTTAGTAATATCGATCATTTTCTTTCCGGATTTGGTGCTAACTGCTTGCTCTGCCTGTGCTCTTTAAAATTATTAATTACGCCCCTGTTCCTGGTCAAGCGTAGACCGGATTATAAAGGTAATCTGGATTGATTTAAAGAGAATTTATCCCAGTTACACTGTTGCGCCGCCGTTTAATTGGCGGCAATGAGATGCTCCGCGGTCAACCGCCAAGAAAAGTTGCAGAAATGGCCGAATGTCTCGTTGAAGCAAGCCATTCATCGTTGACAAGCCTAGATTATGATGATATTAATTTAAAACTATTTTTACTAATTACCAAAGGCTTGGAAAGGTTGTTATTGTGGATGTTATTGCGATTCTCCGCGCTTTGCTGAGCCGGTCCCTTCTGGGATTTATCGTCATCCTGTCCCTCCTTGCCACACCGGCTTTCCCGGTCGAATATCAGGATTCACAGATATTCATTTCAGGATTCAACGCTTACCAGAGTAAAAATTACCAGGGCGCAATCGACAAGATGTCGCAGGTCCTGGAGAAATATCCCGATTCGCCGCTGCGCGACATGGCTATTTTCTGGCTGGCCAGGGCCCATTTCAAGGCAGGCCATCGTAAAGAGGCAGCCAAGTATATGGCGCAATTTTACCACGAGTATCCCGACAGCCCGCTGAAAGGAACTGTCGAACCGGAACTGGCGAAGCTTGCTGCTGCATACGCAAAAGGTGAACCGATCCAGCCTGCGGCTCCGGTGGCCGAAGAGAAGGCAGCAGCAGAGAAAGCTGCAACAGAGAAAGCTGCAACAGAGAAGGCAGCAACAGAGAAGGCAGCAACAGAGAAGGCAGCAGCAGAGAAGGCAGCAGCAGAGAAGGCAGCAGCAGAGAAGGCAGCGGCAGAGAAGGCAGCGGCAGAGAAGGCAGCGGCAGAGAAGGCAGCGGCAGAGCAAGCTGCAACAGAGAAGGCAGCGGCAGAGAAAGCTGCAACAGAGAAGGCAGCGGCAGAGAAAGCTGCAACAGAGAAGGCAGCGGCAGAGAAGGCAGCGGCAGAGCAAGCTGCAACAGAGAAGGCAGCGGCAGAGCAAGCTGCAACAGAGAAGGCAGCGGCAGAGAAGGCAGCAGCAGAGCAAGCTGCAACAGAAAAGGCAGCAGCAGAGAGAGCAGCAGAGAAAGCAGCAGCAGAGCAAGCAGCAGCAGAGCAAGCAGCGGCAGAGAAAGCTGCAACAGAGAAAGCTGCAACAGAGAAAGCTGCAACAGAGAAGGCAGCAGCGGAAAAGGCGACAGCGGAGAAAGCTGAATTTGGCCGGCTGTTAGCGGAAAAGGCTGCAACGGAAAAGGCTTGGGAAGCGCGGGTCGCAGCTGAAAAAGCAGCAGCTGAGAAAACTGCTGCAAGTAAAGCCGCGGCTGAGGAGTTAGCAGCAAAAAAAGCCGCAGCAAGGCAAGCTAAGGCAGAGAAATTAGCCGCCAAGAAGGCTGCTGCAAGGCAGGCCAGGGCGGCAAAAGCCGCTGCCAGGAAAGCTGCGGCCGAGAAATTGGCTGCTGAGAGGGCCGCTGCCAGGAAAGCCAAGGCTGAAGAAGCGGCGGCAGAGAAAGCTGCCCGGGTGAAAGAGAGACAACTGGCCGCTGCCGTACGGAAGGCTGAGAGTTCCGCTACCATGCAAGAGAAGGCCATTGCTGGGTACAGGGCGGTGATCGACAGTTATCCTGGTTCGCAGGCGGCGATAACTGCCGCAGCCAAACTGAAGAAACTGGGGATTGTCTATCCTCTTCCTGCCGCCGCCGCAGTTACCTCAGCCTTATCAACAGAGAAGACCCAGGTTATTAACCTGGAAGTGGCGCAATTCGCCGATTTTGCCTTTACTGTTTCTCCCGCAGGGCAGAGTTACCTGGTGGGTAAGCGGTTTTCCATCCCCTTCGAAGTGCTGAATCGTGGGAACGGCACGGACAGCTTCTCCCTGGAGTCCGCATTCCCTGCCGAATTTGATGTCCGGTTTACCGCTGAAGCGGCACCCGAAAGTTACATCACTGCCACTCCGCGGCTTGCACCCGGAGAGATATTCAAGGGTGTGATGACTGCTGTCATACCACGCAGCAGCATTGATGGACAGAAGTATATTTTCCCGATCAAGGCGGCTTCCCAGTTTGCCCGCGATTTTTCCCAGTCGCGGGAGGTCTTGCTCGTTGCGTCGGCCCCACTCTTGCGGGCAGTTATCAAGCCTGACAGAGCTGCTGTCAGCCCCGGCGAGAAGGTCACCTACCGGATTGTTCTTCTCAATGTCGGCAGCGCGGACGCAAGCAATCTGGTTTTGAGGCTCAATTATCCCCAGTTGTATGAGCCGGTTGATTCCCAAAGCTCTGGCTTCCATCAGGAGATGAAGGGCGCCATTGCTGTCGATGGCCTGAAGATCAACTCAGGCGAAAGCAGGGAATTCTCCGTTGTCCTGCAGGTGAAGGAAGAAGCTACGGCCCGTCAGGGGCTTTTCCTGCGCGGTGATGTGATCAATAACGAACTGGAAACCAAGGAATCGTTCCTCTCGACCGTAACAGTGGTACAGGGTATAAGCGGGGTTGCCGCAAAAATTGCCAAGGAAAACCTGTCGGTCATTCCGGGCCAGATCGTGACGATTCCCATCGTGGTGACTAATACCGGCAATGTACGGGAGGCTTTTCAGATCAAACCCGAGGTTCCTGCCGGGATTTCCTGCCATTTCTTCCAGGATCTGAAACGGGACGGAATACGGCAAACCAATGCGCCGTCGATAACATCTACGGGAACGCTTGAGCCCAGGGAAAATGCCTATCTTTTAATGGAGCTGGCGACCCAGCCCAGCGCCCCGGACAGCAGCTCCGAGGTGATCAGCGCCGCCTTTACACCGGAAGACGAAAATACGAAAAATGCTACGGTAACGGTCAGTCTCCGTTTTACCCGCCCCATCGTGGATCTTTCCATGATGGGAGAGGGGAGTAAGCTGAAGCCGGGTGAAGTTTCCTCCTTTGAATTGAATGTTGTCAACCGTGGCTCGAATCTGGCCAAGTCGGTCGAGATACAGAGTTTCCTCCCGGATAATCTGGAGATGATGGCAGCCGATGTACCGGCCCGGATGGGGAGCAATGGCGAATATATATGGAAATTCGCAGAACTTGGCGCAGCGGAAAAACGGAGCGTCAGGGTGACATTCCGGGTCAGATCGGGCATCGCAGTTGGAACTAACATACAGATCAGGAACCTCGTTACTTATGAAGACCAACTGGGGAACAGGTACTGATATGGAGCGAGGTAAGACGATAGCTCTGGTGATTATCCTGGCGAGCTCTGTATCCCAGGCATCCTTCGCCGAAGAGTACAATCTCTACAAACCGGAAAAAGTCCAATCACAAGGCATTCCACTCCCGGGGAGCGGCGTCCTTACCAAAACCATTACCATTCAAAAGGGGGATACGCTGAGCAAGCTGTCGCGCAGGTACAGCGGCAGGAGTGCGTTTTTCCCACAGATACTCCTCTTTAACCGGATTAAAAACCCCGATCTAATTTATGCCGGTGCCCTTTTGCAAGTCCCATTGACACGGCAGGCGGCCATTTCAACACCAGCAGTCGAGAAGCCAGCTGTAGTTAACAAAAAAAGACATACAATACGCAAAAGGGCGGTCAGGCATGAAAGAAGGAGGACGCCATCCGAACAGGCAGTTCCCGGCATAGCCGGGGAACGCCTCTTCAAACGCGGCGTCAGTGCCTATAAGGCTAGGCATTACCGCCAGGCCATCGATATCTTCGACAAGTATCTGCAAATCTCACCCAACTCACCCAACGCTGCCGATGCCATGCTCTATCGCGCTGAATGCTACATGAATCTTTCCGGCAATCCTTAGGCCTAATGTCAGCAGTTGACGCCTTACGTTTATCTGTAAATCTTTACTATAAGCCATTTCACATACTGTTTTACTGTGCTGCGGAGCAGTTAAGGTAAATTCTAATAAATCGAGTGGTTATGCTTTAACTGCCGTTATTGGGAAAGCGCAGATTTCAGCAATCACTGCATTGATCTTCGGCTCAAAAATCACCTCACCCTTCTGCCCGGGCCATATCCGCGGCGATGTACTTCTTCCCCAGGAAGCAGAACCCAGCAGCAACGGCAATGGCAGCTGGCGTCACCAGTAGAGCCGCCCTAAGTCCCCACTGGTCGGAGAGCCAGCCCAGGAAAGTGGGAGAAACGGCGTCCCCCAAGGCATGGATAAAGAATATGTTGACGGCGAAGGCCATGGCGCGCACTGCCGGCCTGGTAACGTTGACGATGACCGTATTTAGGGGGCCGGTATTGAGAAAGAGGAAATATTCGGCGCAGAAAATGGCGCCCAGGCAGGCATTGAGAGAGGGAGTGACGATTGCCCAGACGGCAATGGGGACCCCGATTAGAAAACCCCAGCCGGAAACGAGCAGGTAGCCGGCTGAGCTTTTCCGCTGGAACCGGTCGCCGACCCAGCCGCCGGTTAAGGTGCCGCCAATCCCCGCGAGCACGGTCACCGTTCCGAAAAGGGTGTTGGCTCTGGCCACGTCGAGACCGTGCAAACGGAAAAGGAAGGTGGGAAGCCATTGGGCCATACCCCCTAGGGCGAAGGTCATTGCCGCCATGGCCAGGGTGTTGCAGACGTAAGAGCGGTTGGTAAACAGCGCGGCGTACCCCCTTCCTAGCCCTTGAAATGCCTGCTCAGGATGGCCGCCGCGGCCCGGCTCACGTAGGAGCCGGAGGGGAAGTGCGATGATGAGCCCCGGCAGGCCGACAATGAGGAAGGCGGCATGCCAGCCGAAATGCTTGGCGATGATGCCGCCACAGAGATAACCGAGGGCGCTTCCCACCGGGATAGCAAGGTAAAACCACGCGAGGACGCGGCCGCGCTGGTCGCGGGGGAAATAGTCGGCCACAAGTCCGGGAGAAACCGTACCGAAGCTCGCCTCGCCGATACCCACTACGGTGCGGGCCGCAAGGAGCGTACGGTAGCCGCCGGCGAAGCCCGCCAAGGCGGTGGCTACGCTCCAAACCAGCAGACCGGAGGCAGCCAGCCTGACCCGGCTCAGGCGGTCGCCCAGCCATCCAAGAAGCGGAGCGCAGACCATGTAGCAGAGCATAAAGGCGCTCCCGAGAAAACCGAGGGCGGTGTCGGAGAGACGCAGGTCGGCTTTGATTAGAGGAAAGACGGCGAAGAGCACCTGGCGGTCGATGTAGTTTAAGAGATTGACCGCGAGGAGAAGCGCTAGGGCGTAACGGCGGTAAGATGGAGAATATAAAGGGTCCATGTGATTTATTGTTTAACTGGCCGTAAATCAGCCAACACCAGGGAGCGGTCCATCTCCCCTAGCGAGGCGGCGCAAGTGCTGCTCCCGGTCCAGCTCGTCGATATTTCGCTTAATGCTCAAGTCCTCGTATTTGTTCATCCGCATCAGGCGCAGTTAAGCAGCTTCAGCCACGAAAGCGGAGCGCCTGACAACACGGGAAAGTAACGCGGCAACACCGTGAAGCGCCTCGTATTCGCCCTATTTCTTATAAAGCCATTCGATCTGCCACTTCCCCCATTCGCACGTTACCCTGAACCTCCCGATGGCTAAAGCCAGCCAAGGGTTTTACGGCAACATATGGCAAATGTGCAATTGCCATTTACAAATGCGCCGGGAAAGGACAGGCGTTATCTTAGCGCCAGTTCCATATGTTCCAGCTTTTTGACCCTGTCCCTCAGTTCCGCCGCCTTTTCGAAATTAAGTTCTTTGGCGGCGGCGAGCATCTCCTTGCGGAGTTTCTTCGTAAGTCGTGGAATATTCTCAAGCGGTATATGCTCTTCCTGTGCTTCGGCGGCGATGGGGATGGTGTAGTAGTCATGCTCCTCGACTGATTCGAGGACAGTTCGGATCTTTTTCCGGATGCTTTGCGGGGTAATCTTATGCGTGCGGTTGTACTCCATCTGCATCATGCGCCGACGCATCGTTTCATCGATGCAGAGCTGCATGGAAGTGGTAACGGTGTCGGCATACATGATGACCCGGCCTGCTACGTTCCGGGCTGCCCGGCCGCAGGTCTGGATCAGGGAGCGTGCGGAGCGGAGGAACCCCTCCTTGTCGGCATCGAGAATCGCCACCAGGGAGACTTCCGGGATGTCCAGCCCTTCTCGGAGGAGGTTGATTCCGACGAGGACGTCGAATTCACCCAGGCGTAGATCGCGTATAATCTGCATACGCTGGATGGTGTAGATATCGGAATGGAGGTAGCGCACCTGCACACCCAGGTCCCGGTAGTAATCGGTCAGGTCCTCGGCCATCCGCTTGGTAAGGGTGGTGACGAGGACTCTCCCGCCATGGTCAATAGCCTCTCGGAGCTGGTGGAGGAGGTCATCCACCTGGCCTGAGGCGGGCCGCACTTCAATTAACGGGTCTATTAGCCCGGTCGGGCGGATTACCTGCTCGACCACGACCCCTTTCGCCCTGACCAGTTCATGTTCGGACGGGGTGGCAGAGACATAGATGGTCTGGTTGAGCTTTTCCGTAAACTCCCGGAAGTTGAGGGGGCGGTTATCGAGGGCCGAAGGAAGGCGGAAACCGAAATTGACCAGGGTTTCCTTGCGACTTCGATCACCGCGGTACATACCTCCTACCTGGGGCACGGTGATGTGGGACTCGTCAATGAACATGATGAAGTCGTTAGAGAAATAGTCGAGGAGGGTATAGGGTGGCTCACCGGGTTGCCGGCCGTCGAAATAGCGGGAGTAGTTCTCGATTCCCTGACAGAACCCCATCTCTTCCATCATCTCCAGGTCGAACATTGTCCGTTGCTCAATGCGCTGGGCCTCGACCAGCATGTTGTGCTCCCGGAAATATTGAATCCGGATGCGCAGGTCATCCCTGATCTCTCTGATGGCACGTTCCAGGGTCTCGCGGGTCGCCACGTAATGGGAGGCCGGGTAGATGGCGCACTTGGCGAGCCGCTGCGTTACCAGACCACGCAGGGGGTCTATCTCAGCTATCCCCTCCACCGTGTCTCCGAAAAATTCGATGCGGAAGGCCTTCTCATCCTCGTGGGCGGGAAAGACCTCGACGATGTCGCCGCGCACCCGAAAGACACCGCGGTGGAAATCTATGTCGTTACGCTCGTACTGGATATCCACCAGCTTCTTCAACAACTCGTCGCGGTCGATCGCGTCCCCTTCGTGAAAGAAGATGTGCATTGCCTGATACTCGGCCGGCGAGCCGATGCCGTAGATACAGGAGACCGAAGCGACTATAACCACGTCTCGCCGGGTAAGGAGGCTCCTTGTTGCAGAATGGCGCATCTTGTCAATCTCGTCATTGACCGAGGAGTCCTTTTCGATGTAGGTATCGGTTGTAGGGAGGTAGGCTTCAGGCTGATAATAATCGTAATAGGAGACGAAATACTCCACGGCATTTTCCGGGAAGAGCTCCCTGAATTCGCCATAGAGCTGTGCGGCCAGGGTCTTGTTGGGGGCGAGGACCAAGGTGGGGCGGCCGGTGTTGGCAATAACATTGGCCATTGTGAATGTCTTGCCCGAACCGGTCACTCCGAGCAGCACCTGGTCCCTGTCGCTACGTAGAACGCCCTCTGAGAGCTCGGCAATAGCTCGCGGCTGATCGCCGCGGGGCTTATAGTCGCAGACAAGTTTAAAACCGTCCATAGTTTGTTAACTATACCACTTTCCCAGGATTTATTTAACGGATAATTCGGAAGCCATTGTCTAACCGCTTGATTTTTTGCCGCTGCAATGCGATACTCATAAAAAAATCAGATGGGGGTTTGCATGTTTGGATTTGGTATGCCTGAACTCATTATCATTCTTGTTATCGTCCTTGTGGTATTCGGTGCCGGAAGGCTTCCGGAGATCGGGAGCGCCTTAGGGAAAAGCATCAAGAATTTTAAACGGGCTTCGGATGGCAAAGACGAGATAGAGATAAAGGTTAAGAAAGAGGATAATGACAAGAAGGAAGGGTAGGCTCAGGGGAGTTTTCCCGGGCAGATTCCCATCAAATCATCGAGGAATTTGCTCAACTCGTCCGCGGGCAGCGGCCTGCTGGAAAAATATCACTGCATTTCTGTACAATTGAAAGATTCAAGCAGTTTTCGCTGCTCTTCGGTTTCAACCGTTCCTAAAATATAGACAAATATCACATTACCACGGGATATCGTCCATAACGCCGACCGAACAGTGTTGCCGATGATTCGCGTCACGGGGTCTCACCGTGAACCTCGGGACTTTGCCCTGGGAAGGATTACGCTTCCCAGGCTCTCCTTTCGGAGGCCGGAGGTGTGCTGCAAGCACCGCTTTCTGGATTTTTCTGACGTCCGACCAGAACGACCACACATGCTTCCCACGATTCCTTGCAGGTAGAGGGAAGGTGACATGATCGCCTTTGGCCGTCGGGATTGTCGCCTCGACAGCCTTGATCGGACGTTCGCGGAAACCAGTACCGCGCCGGGCTATGGCAATAGCCGCACCCTGATGGATAGAAATTCCACAACTCTTCGCGTAATTGACCGCGCCGATCGTCGAGGTGAATGCCGGGTTGACCTCGATCACCTCGATCCCTGCCCGATAGGCGGCGCTGTGAATCTGCTGGATGATCTTGTTGTACAACAGGCTCGACAGCATCCTAGCCTGGCCGGGATGTTCTGCTTCGAGTTCGGCCCGCTTTTTCTTGAAGTCCAGCTTTTCAATGACGATCGGCTTTCTGGCTTCGATAGCTTGAGCCACGATTTCTTTTACCACGTCTCCGATTATGGCTTTGGCCTGGTTTGTACTCTTCCCATAGGTGACCAAGGAGATAACGCAAGTTCCTGCAAGGTTTCCGTATCGGTCAATCTCGGATACCGCCAGACAATCCTCGTTGATATCTACTCCGATTGCGCCAGCCTGCCTGAAGGATATGGTCTTGATCTTCGGAAAGTCCGTACTGACCATCACCCGCCATCCCTTATCGTCCCGGATGAACCGATAGGATATCGCCTGACCGCACCGCAAGGCCTGCCGGATAACCTCGCCGCCGTAGCTGAAGCGGATATCCCGCAGATGGACGTACTTCTCTTCTTCAACCAAAAAACCCGGAAGCCTGAGCCGCAGGTTAAATGTCCCATCCGGATTCTCGGTTGCCACGCATCCCTGACATCCGGCTGTCTCGTCCTTCGAGCCAAGAACATAGAATTGGCTGCTCCTTTTTGCTTGCCAGTCGGCCAGCCAGTCTTTGTGGAAACTGTAGCCATTCTCCTCCAGGTTGAATTGCTTTCTGAAGAGGTCTCGGCTGCCGAAACATATCCGCGGATTTTCGGACTCCTTCTGAGAGATGACCGCTGCAAGCCTGCTCTCCAAATTGGCTAACCGTCGTTTCTTCTGATGGATCTTGTTTTTGTTCTTTAACCGGCCGAGCACCTTTTTCGCCCTGGCGATAGCCAGTTCCGTTTCCTGTATCCTTAGAGGCAGAAGCTCCTTAACCGAATCGATCTTCCCCGCCAGATTCCGGGCAATGGCATTGAACTGTCGGGCGGTAATCTTAAACCTCACCAGATAGTCGTTCTTGAGAGCAACTGCCTTTTTGCCACTCTTCCTCATATCGGCATAGAGACACCGCTCCACATGCCCGTAATGCACAGCATAAGCGTCAAGAACGCTCTCAACATCTTCCGTTGCAGCAATCCTTGCCTGATATGTTGAAGTGTGCTCACTCATGAATTGCTTCGATAGCCTTTTTCGCTTTATTCTTTGCCGATCTCCGACCGTAAAGCCTGGCACAAAAAGATGTCAAAACTTCAATCATATCCTGTACGAGGTCGTCTTTGACTTCCGAGGGATCGACCACGATCAGTTTCCGGCCCTGGGCGGCCAACGCCGATTCCACATACTCCGCGCCAAACCTCATCAATCGGTCCCGATGTTCCACAGCCACCGCTGATACCTCAGGGTCTGCCAGAAGTTTCATCAGTTCTGGCCGATGACCGTTCAGTCCGGAGCCAACTTCAGCCACAGCCTTGGAAACTATCCATCCCTGACCATTGGCGTAAGCAACGAGCCGGCCGAGCTGTGCTTAGAGGTCGTTCTTTTGGTCTGACGACGATACTCTGGCATACAACCCGACGGTAGATATTGCCTCTGGTGTTGCTTCAGTCACTACCACTGTGCCAGATGAAAGTTGCTCCATTCTGACCCCAGTTGGCAAAGTTCATTTTGTAAACCAGCGCCATGCGGTCTTATAACTGATTCCCTGTTTTTTAGCCCAATCGCTTAATTTCATGTCTATGTAATAGCATATTTGTCTATATATTAATTAGCTGTTAAGAACCCCGCCAGCTCTGCTTGCCCGTTCTCGGCCACAAAGGTTAACGCCCGGAAGCTTTTCCAGCTACCCAAATCGATTTCGGTTCCCTGCTAGCCTAATCATCTTCGACGTATAAAATCGTCGGTTTGTAGGTTCCTTTTGTGAAGATTTGCATGGACGCCACCCGCGTTCCGTTATGACATTTCCCGCTAGCGACACCAGCGCAGAGAAGCCCTGCAAAAGTTTTTCAACAGGCTACTAGATCCGCACCAGCTGGTATTTCCTTCTCCCCATCCCGAGCTTTTCGGCGTGTTCCAACTGGACTTCCCAGTCGATGTCTGGATGCACCCCGCGGAACTTGTCTCCGCCAGGCTCAAGGCCGCTTTTCAGAGCAGAGCCGGGATTGCCGGGGGCGGCATTCACCAGGTCAGCACATACCTGGTCGAGGGCCACCGGGTCGGTAGCGGCGCAGATGCCGATGTCGCCGACAATGGATGCATCGGCATGGCTGTAACAATCGCAATCGGGAGAGACCTGGGTGATGAAGTTCAAGAAGAGAGTTTTCCCCTCTTTCCCCTTGAGAGCGCCTAGAGCGTGTTCGCACATCTTTTGCATTACCATCCGGCTTGATTCGTTCCACTGGATATTTATCGCCTGCCGTTCGCAGATGGTGATGCAGCGGCCACAGCCGGCGCATTTGTCTGGATCGATGCGAGCCTTTCCTTCGATGATGGCGATTGCTCCATGAGCGCATGCCTTGAGACAGAGCGCACAGGCGTTGCAGAAATTTCTCGCCACCCGGGGGGATGCGGTGGAGTGCTCTACAAGTTTCCCTTCCCTGCTAGCGCACCCCATGCCAATGTTCTTAAGAGCGCCGCCAAAACCAGTCAATTCGTGGCACTTGAAATGGGATACAGCAACCAGGGCGTCGGCCTCGGCTATCTCAGCGCCGATGCTGACCTTTTGCAGGTGATGGCCGTTGATTTCAATCGAAACCGCGGTATGACCCCGCAGGCCGTCGCTCATGATGAGCGGGGCGCCGACTACGGCGTAGGCAAAGCCATTCTCGATGGCGCAGGTAAGGGCCGACACCGCTTCTTTGCGTTCACCCGGATAAAGCGTGGATGAGTCGGTCAGAAACGGCCTGCCACCACAACTTTTGATTTCCTCCACGACCCTTCTTACGAAGACGGGGCGGACGAATGCATGATTGCCCCGTTCCCCGAAGTGTACCTTGACCGCCACCAGGTCATCGGTTGAGATTCGCTTTTTGATGGCGCAGAGGTCAAGCAGCCTGCTTATCTTGGCAAAAAGGTTCCCCTTGTGATCTGTCCGCATATCGGAGAAATATACTTTCGGGGTCATCTATGTTCCTCCTATTAGGACAGTAGCCAGGGTTCGAAGGGTTGGGGTTGGTAACGGGGATCAGACACCAGTTGCTGGGGAGAGTTTTTTTGCACGCTACCATATAACTTGCTGGTTATCAAGCGTTTCAGACTGATTGCCGGAAATTTTTCTTGCGATAGAGGGAAAATGTGGTATTAAGTGATATTCTTTTAACAAAACCTTGCAGAAGGGGGGCGGGAAATCGGGAGTTATTCCCTGACGCTCCACTAAGGGAGCTTTTATGGCCAAAACCGACAGTGAACGGGAACTCTGGATTTTTGGGCTGGGTGACAGGAAGGAACGGAGCGCGCTCATCCGCGGTTACCTGGCCACAGCTGGTTATCGGGCGCGTCAAGCGACCATGGCGGAACTGGCGAAAGAGCACCCGCTCGGGGTTTTGCTTGACCTTTCACCCTTTGCCAAAGATGGGTGGGGGGCGCTTCTGGAGATCAAGACCAACCCCGCAACCCGCGATATTCCCGTACTGCCGCTCTATCTAAGCGAAGAGGGAAAGGTGGGCGGGGTTTTCCCGGTGGCCGGTTTTTTTTCTCTCCCCATTGATGTTGATTACCTGGCAGAGCGACTTGCAGTCCTGGGGTTAACAGAAGAAGCCGAAGATTATGATCTGCAGGCCCTCGTGGTCAGTCGCAGGGGAGAAGAAAAGGTTGCCAAGACCCTTACTGGCCTCGATTTCGAGGTGGTCAACGCTTACACCGGGAAAGAAGCCCTAGCTCTGGCGACAACAGGACGCCAGTTCCTTGCATGCTGTTGTCTCATGCTCCCCGACATGTCTGCTTTCGATTTACTGGAAAGGTTCCGCCTCTATCCACAGACCAGGAACATCCCCTTTTTCGTACTACTCAAGGACGTGATGAAGGAAGGGGAGAAGAAAGCCATGAGCCGTCAGATCGAGTATCTGGTGCGGAAGAAGGAGCTTTCCATGGAGGAGTTTCTCGTTCATTTCCGAAGACGCACCTGAAAGGTTATAATAACTGGATTGCAATAAATACGCGTGCTCCGGCAACAGCCCGTAAGACTTTGAACTATAGGAGTAAATAATAGTATCAATGCACTTAGCAGGATCAGATTTCAACAGGTGCGCAAACGATGATTCCTTAAGGAAAATTCTGCTGCTGTAATGGTGAGAAAAGCGGCATCCTTCAGCAGCAAACGGTTTCAGCCTTTCTTGCGTCACTTGCCATCCTGCTCTGCGTCTTGTATCCGCACAATCTTAACCTTTCCTTATCCGCTTCAATTCGCTGAGGAGAGTCGGCAGGAGATGTGTCCTAGGCTGCTCTCCAGGGCGATCCGATTGTTTTCTGCCAATATAACGACAAGGGCGGCGTGATTGATTCCATCGAAAGCCTTAAAAAATACAACGCTGCTATCTGTACAGGATAATTGTCCTCAAGGACACCCCCCCCCGGCAAGCGACCAATGCCGTAATAGTCAATAACCAGATTCAGGTGCCGGTCACCTTCAAAAACGGCGACAGAACGGCGCAGGCCGTCCTGATCCTTGATACAGGCGCCACCTTTTAAGCCTCACCGAAGAAGTTGAAGCCCGGCTTCAAATCAACCTGGATAAAACCCGCCCCGTAACGATGGGACTTGCGCAAGGAAGGATGTTCGGTATCCATGAAACTAAAATCGAATCAGTTTCGGCAGGAGACCGGGTGAATCCTCCTTTGAGATCGGGATTCTGCCGCAATTTTTAACTTGGCAAGTCCGTGACGGTTACGTGGGGATTGGATTTCCTCAGCAGTTTCCAATACCAGATCGATTTCAAAAACAATCTCATTCACTGACAATAATAGAGCCGTGTGGAGAAATGTTTTCCGGCGATTTACCGAAAAATGATCAGCTGCGAAAAAAATACTTCCCTTTGCAGCGTCAGTGCGCTAAATTCTGCGAAGATGGCCATTACGACGGGAAAACGGAGGACGCATGGGCAGGCTGTTCAGAAGAATAATCGTTACGCTGTGTTGCACAATCCTCCTGGCTGCGATTGCGCAGGCCAAAACACCGAAGGAAGTCTACCTCAAGGATGGCGGTGTAATAGTCTGTCAGAAGGTCTGGCAGACCAATGACAAGGTAATGGTTCTCGTCAACCGGGACATTCTCGTGGACCTTTCCAAAGACGAAGTTGACCTTAAGAAAACCTTCGGCAAAAAGCCGGTTAAGGCAGTGAAAAAGAAGGGCAATAAAAAGGTTGTCGTGAAACATGGAGCGGTTATGCCGCAGGCAGCACTGCAACCCCCGGCAATACCGCCTGCTGCATTGGCAACTGCACATAAGACTGGAGGTGCCCCGGCAGTAAAACCGCCACCCTCTGTTATAAAACCTGCTCCACAACAACATGCAGCTTCAACCGCAATACCGGCCCCTTCCGCCGCCCAGCCACCGACCACAAAACACCTGGTGCAGGGGGCAGCGACCTCGGTGGTAAAGCCCGCTCCAGCCGCCGTGGCTTCTCCTCCAAGAATAAGCCTACCTCTTGCGAAACCGGTGTCGCCTCCGCCTCCGAAGCCGTCGGTTTTCACGGCCAATGGGGTCAACATAGGCCTGGTGGCATTGCTGGTCCTTTTGGTGGCAGGTTACGTGGTATATAAAAAGCAACACAAGAGCTAAACAGAACTGAGAAAAAAGCGGGGTCGGTTTTCACCGGCCCCATTTATTAATTATCTGCTGCAATCTTCGTACTTTTCCCTCTCCCCGCTCTCCTGATGAAGCAGGTTGAGGTCAAGGCTCAGATTCAGATTTTTCTTCACCTTGAACCAGAACCTCTCTTTTTTTGGCTACTCCAATTCTTTCACCGTTTTCAAAATATTTGCCGGGGTGATCTGAGCATCACCAACCAGGGTCCGCAATTTGTCGGTCCTGGAGTTCCGGATGACCAGCGTTGGTGTGGAGGTGACCCTGTACTGCTCGGCTAGTTTCTGGAAGGTCGCCATCTGCTGAGTGACTTCCAGGAAGCTCAACTGCCTGTAAGTTACGCGCAGAGGTGCTATGGCTGCCTTGATGTCGTCGTACGAAGGGTTTTTCGTTTTCTGCGCTACGCTGAAAAGCGCCTTGCGCAGTTGCAGGTATTTCGGCTTCTCATATACCGCAAAAGAGAGGTCGTACGGCACGAAATTCAACGCTTCCTGATGGATGATCTTATCTACGAACAGTATCCTGGCCTTTTGCGACAGGGTGGGGTAAACATTTTCCATTGCCCCTTCCACTTTGGAGCAGAACGGGCAGAGCCAGTCGGAAAAGACGTATACTTCCAGCTTGCTCTCCTGCTTCCCCATGTAAAGGTTAAGCTGCCCTGCCGAGGATTCATCTTTGGCTATTCCCGTAAATGTCAGGACAAAACCGACCATGGCGGTGACAAACAAAAGCAGGGGTTTAGCGAATGACCTCAGACTCATGTGTAATTCCTCCTTGCGGAATAAAAAATATCTGCCGAATTGGCATGCCGTCAGGATATAAACGATGGCTGCGGCCCCGAGGCAGAGGGGGCACCAAGCCCCTATGACGTTTTTCTGGAGCAGGATCATATTGATTTCAGCGCCGGCTGCCCCGGCCAAGAGAAGGTTGAACAACAGGGCCGCACCGGGAAACCGGTTTATAAGGGAGACGACCAATCCGGCAATCATGAAGAAGGCAAGCCCAAGCGGAGCAAAGGAAAAGCCAAACAAAAGGTACTTATGTGCTTCGGTGCAGCCGTTAAAGGTGCACAGCTCTGTGTTGGAAAGAATCGAGATGACAACTCCGGCCGCGATGAGGATGAGAACGAAGAGGCGATAGCGATTACCCATGAAGCTTTTCCTTTCATTTATTCTACATTGCTTATCCAAGAATTTGTACATTAATTTATATTTTGTCACATTAACGTCACTCATTTCACCGAGAGGGAGGTGGGGACCTAATGGAGAAAATAGTTAATGCCGACAACTAGCGCCTGATCGGTGGAGGACGTAGTAGCCTGCGGATTTAGTCGAACACCGCCAGCCTGCGATTGCATACTATTTTCTCCATGTGAATCCCCACCTCCCCCCCTGGAATCGTTTTAGGTAGTGTGACAAAGTGGAACTATTTGCTAGGCATCAGAAGGCAGCGGCCTTGCGCGGTTGGCTGTACCGGCATCCCTGCCAGGTGCCTCGCCGTTTCAATTCATTTACAACACTATACCACATCTGGTTGTTCTTCAGATTCCAGGCCGGGGCTACCCGCACGGCCAACGGCGCTGAACCGTAGAGACGCTGGATGGCAATCTGCGGCGGTATTCGTTCGAGAAAATCGCATGCTGCAGCCACGTATTCGGCGTGGGAAAGAGGAACGTATCTGCCGGCATGGTACATCTCCGCCAACCTGGTACCCTGAACAGCGTGTAGCTGGTGGAGCTTTAAGGAGTTGACCGGCAGGGAGGAGATCAGGTCGGCGGTCTTGAGGAACCCCTCCCTGCTCTCGCCGGGAAAACCGTAGATGAGATGGGTGCAGATCTCTATGCCACGCTTTGCGACCCGCTTCACTGCCCGGAGATATTCGGCCAGCGTATGGCCACGGTTGATCTGTCTCAGGATCGCATCGTCCATGGACTGGAGCCCCAACTCCAGACAGACGTAATGGGTGCGGGCCAGCTTTTCCAAGAGTAGTAGGGCATCTTCGGCCAAAGCGTCGGGCCTGGTGCCGATGGAAATACCGAGGACGTCCGGGTGGGCAAGTGCGCGGCAGTAAAGATCGCTAAGCCTTGCCGTAGGTGCGTAGGTGTTGGTGAATTTCTGAAAATAGATGATGAATTTTTCGCTGCCTAACCTTTGACGGTGATAGTTCATCCCCTCTGCCATCTGCTCCTCGATGGAGAGCTGAGGCTGGGTCCCGGGCGGAGAGAAGGAGACGTTGTCGCAGTAAATGCAGCCACCTGTGCCCCTGCTGCCGTCCCGGTTCGGGCAGGTGAAGCCACCGTCCACATTGACTTTGCTGACCCGGCAGCCGAAGCGGCGGCGCAGATAAGAGCCGTAAGAGTTGATGTGCAGATCTTTATGGATAAAACTTTCTGGCATGGTTCACTCTTCGATTTGCACGCCGGGCGAGAGGAGGTCAAGGAGTGTTTTCGCCTCTTCACAGGGATTTTCTGCCGCAATAATCGCGGAAATAAGGGCGATTCCGTGAGCCCCAGCGGAAATCACCTCGCTAGTGTTCAGGATGTTGATGCCGCCGAGGGCAAAAACCGGGATATGGAGCCGGGGCGCCACCTCTCTCAAGCTGTCAATTCCTATCGGTGGGCCATAGACAGCCTTGGAAGGGGTATGGAAAACAGGGCCGTAAGTGATGAAGTCCGCACCGAAATCCTGAGCGGCAATGGCGTTTACCTGGTTATGGCAGGAGACCCCGATCATCCTTTTTTTGCCCAGGAGCTTTCTTGCCCGGTGGATGGGAAGACTGCTGACGCCCAGATGGACACCATCGGCGTCCACGGCCAGGGCGATATCCACGCGGTCGTTGATGAAAAGTGCGGCATTATAGCGAGTGGTGAGCTTGCGCATCTCATAGGCGAGTTCATACTGTGCTCGGCTGGAGAGGTCTTTCTCCCGGAGCTGAATCGCCTTGACCCCTCCCTTGAGCGCCTCTTCAACAACCAGCCTGAGGTCGCGACCGCCGCTTGCCTGCCGGTCGGTGATCAGGTAAAGGTTGAAGTCGAGGGAGGGTAATGTCGCCCGGTTTCTCATGTGACTATGCCTTCTATGGGGCTTGAGGCAGTGGCGTAGAGCTTTTTCGGGATCCGCCCTGCTAGGTAGGCAAGCCTGCCAGCGCGGACAGCCAGGTTCATCGCCTCGGCCATGGCAACGGGATCCTTTGCACCGGAAATGCCAGTGTTCATCAGGACCCCTTCGCATCCCAGCTCCATGGCGATGGCGGCATCCGAGGCGGTGCCGACTCCAGCATCGACTATCACTGGTACGCTTACTGTCTCGAGGATAATGCGAATGTTGTACGGGTTCCTGATCCCGAGGCCGCTTCCGATCGGGGCTCCCAGGGGCATGACGGCGGCGCAGCCGATATCTTCCAGCTTTTTGCAGACAATCGGGTCGTCTGAGGTATATGGTAAAACCGTAAAGCCTTCCTTGACAAGAACTTTGGCTGCCTTGAGCAGTTCTTCGTTGTCCGGGAAGAGGGTCTTTTCGTCGCCCAGCACCTCCAATTTGACGAACTCCGACAGTCCGGCTTCTCTGGCCAGGCGGCAGGTGCGGATGGCGTCATCGGCTGTATAGCAGCCAGCTGTGTTAGGGAGGAGGGTGTATTTCTTCAGATCTATGTAATCGAGGAGGGATTCTTTGCTCCGGTCTGAGATGTTCACGCGGCGTACCGCGACCGTGATGATTTCCGCGCCGGACGCCGTGATGGCCCGCACCATCTGCTCCATGCTGGCGTACTTTCCGGTCCCCACCATGAGGCGGGAAGAGAACTCCCGGCCGGCAATGGTCAATTTATCGGTAGGCTGTAGCATAGTTGATTTCTCCTTACACAGGGATTAAAGCTAAGGGGTTATAACCTTATGCCTTTATTTGTTCGCCCGTTGCCCATCTTTCTTATCCACCGCCGACGAAGTGGACGATTTCGATCCGGTCACCATCCTTCAGGTGCGTGACGGCGTATAAACTTTTCGGCAAAATGTCAAGGTTAAGTTCCACAGCCACTTGTCGAGGATCGATGGCGAGCGCGTCCAGATAGCCCAGAAGGGTTGTAGGTTCAATAGTCTGCGGTTCTCCGTTGACGAATATCAGCACGATAACCCCTGTCGCTTTTTCCGGCTCTGCATGCCTCAAATACCACATCTGAAAATAAAATACTAACGCAACGTCGCAATGGCGTAAAGTACTTTGCGGAAGAAAAATGCCTAACTTTGCGTCTTATCCGTTAACAGCTATTTGTTCATCAAACGCAAAAGGCCGCGGAAAGCGGCCTTGAATTGAAACAAATCGTGAATGCGCTTCCCTACGCCGGCATTATCCGGATCAGGTACAAAGGGTTGCCAACCCAACTCATGGGCCGGCTCTCAGCCGAAACTCCCCCAGCGATCTAATTAATATGAGTTTTAACGAGTTAAGTATTCCTGAAAGCAAAAATGCTCTATATGTGTAACCTAGCAATATCGGTCATGTTCTGTCAACTCTTTTCTTGAAGCCTGGCCGGATGGAGCCCCATCAAATAAAGTTAATTCAGCTGTCATGATAGCGTACAGATTATGAATATCTATCAAAGTGATGCCCAGAATTGCTATTTACCAGACTTAATAATAAAATTCAATTTCAATAAATATGTTACATTTGTTCGCATAACCAAAAGAGTATTGAAGAAATAAATTTATGATTGAGAAAGAAGGTGCAATAAATGGAAAAATCAACATACGGAAGAAGGAAACCAAGAATCCATATGACGACTAAAAACAAGGAATCGGTCGATTAGGCGGCTTGGCGGAGCACACTTAATAGCAGTTAAAAACTAAAGACAGGTTAGAGCTTAATATGGTAGATAGCGATGTGCGGACTGCCAAAAATTACGACGCCGACGGGGTTAAGATAGACATTCCCGGTAAAGGTTGGGAAAAGCCTAAATCTTGGTTTTCTCGCCTTATTCCGGAAAGTAAAAAAACGATGTGTTCCTCAATTAACTGCCAAAATTGGTTTATGCAGCTTTGAAACCACTAAAGGAACAAGGGATGAGATGCTCCTCTGTACGCGGTTATTGCGAGGAAAGCTGCACAGGTTAATAGGGACATCCGTAAAAAGATTGCGATATAAAATAAGCCTATAATGAATATTGGAAGGTCTAAATATAAAACCTTTCCTAATCGAAAAGAAATTTAAGTATTGCGCCAAAATAAAAAGTATGGACGATGCAAGTTTTGATTGCCTTTACAAAGCACTCCGTAGACAAAAATACCCTGTCCAGCCCATTGACCGGCAGGGTATTTTTGACGCTGAATTAGAGCCGACCTTTACTTATTTCTTCTTCTTGGCTTTGGCCGCCTTTTCCTGAACGGATTCCTTCAGGGCCTTGCCGGGGGTGAATTTGACCGCCTTTTTAGCGGCGATCTTGATCTCCGCACCGGTCTGCGGGTTTCGGCCGGTACGGGCCTTTTTCTTGATTACGCCGAAGGAGCCAAAGCCGACAAACGTAACCTTGTCTTCTTTTTTGAGGGCGTCGGTCACCCCTGCCAAGAAAGAGCCTAAAGCCTTCTCTGCCGCTGCTTTGGTTATCGCTGCGTCCTTTGCGATTCTTTCAACCATTTCCGCTTTTGTCATACTGCCTCCTTAATTGGTTAGATAGCCCCTTATGGGCATGGACCAGCTCTGATGTTGCGGAGAATCGTTTATTGGTATAAATAACTTTGACAACAATAACCCTATATGGTATTTATGTACCATATAATTTAATTTATGTAAAGCAAAATATTGCTAATAAGGACAAAATATGGCAAGAACGCAAAAATATTTTTTAAAGAATAAGGAAGCACAAACGATATTGGATTGTTTGCAAATAATATACCCTGAGATGAATAAGGAAGATATTTTGATATTCTGCTTAAAAACGAGATGGGAAATTGATGCAAATAAGTTCAAAGAAAAATTAATGGCAATAATGCCAAAGGATAATTAATGGCAAATAAGCATTAAATGATTTATTGCCACTAAGTAGTTAAATGTCTTTATTGCTAATCCTCTGAAATTTGCCGGAGGTCCGTCTGGTGAATAGTCGGGAAAAATCATACGCAAGAGAGGGAGGGGAGCAAGTAGCAGGAAGCACGAAGTGGAATCACTTAACGGCAGTCGTTTTGTTGTTGCTGACTGGACCAAGCTCCCGGAATTTTCGCCATTCGGGCGGGGCGTAGGTCTCTCTTCGCCAACGCAAACCCGAGTCCTTGATGGTTCCTGGGCACTCGGCGGCAAACAGCAACTGAAATGCGAGAAAAATGATGGCAAACTGCTGATTTCGATTCCCCGCTTCTCCAAGCGCATGACCAAAGGGGAACGGAGAAAAAGGGCGCGGGGTGGGAGAGTCTTTTCGGTTATCTCTCTGACGATCGAAAGTGCGACGGTAGGGATTCCGGCTTCATCAATTGCCCGTGCCACCAGTCCCACGGACCGGTTGCACATGCCTCAGGCCGGCACCAGCAGCGCATAGTCTACCCGGGCAGAGGCCAACCTGCGCGCTATCTCCGGAGCGGTCTTCTCCTGAAGGAAATGCAGATATGGCCCGTCAATATGTCCCATAAGGCTGTAGGCCGGTGAATGGAGAGCGCCCAAAATGCCTGCCTCCACCAGTTCGCGAAGCCTTTGGACGGGAAAAACAAGGTTTGGATCTCTTTCGGCTTCGCGGTGGTCGTAATAATCATGGGTTATCATCAACCGATCCGCGGATGCATCGGCCGGTATTTCACGATAAGACGGATCGCCGTTGGGATTGGCCATATCAAACGGGCTTTGTGACGACAGGTGTACCCCACCTGTCGTCACCAGCGCTAACACAGAGTCAACCATCGGCTTTCGCGGCAATGCCCAGGGGATCATACCGGGATAACGCGCCAAGGGGCTCCCCAGCGAGAAGCGAACACCGGGAAGGTAGTAAACAGCCTGGCAAGGATACGGTATTTCAAGCGATAAAGTTGCATTCCCTCTGGTGTCCGCGCCTGTCCGCGTTATACCAATGAATATGCGAACAGGTTTAGGTTGTCATTTACGATTCAGTTGAGCCGGGATGTTATCTCAGCGATGCATTTTTCGATAATGGCAAAAAGGATTTTGTAATCCAGCGGTTTCCCTACGCAGTGATCAATCTCGTTATCGTGCAGAAGATAGTCCGCATTGCAGTTGGCCGCTGCGATGATGATTATCGTCTCGGGGCAAAGTTCCTTGATTTCGCTGACCATGGTGACGCCGTCCATAACCGGCATTCTGATATCGGTCATGACGATTTGCGGTTTACGTTCCTTAAAGAGATCAAGTCCAATTCTGCCGTTTCCCGCTAAATGCAGTTCTACGTCGGGAAATTTCATCGAGATCATCCGGTAGATGATATCCCTGGCAGCAGGATCGTCTTCTACGCAAAGAAGCGTTATCTTTGATTGTAAACAATTGGCCGATGCCATTTCAGATCTCGATTCAGCATTGTATACAAATAATGATTTACAGAAATTTGCCCGCTGTCAAGGGGTGCCCCGATTTTTTTGAAGCAGGTAAAATTAAGTAGTCAAGAATTTGCATTTTCCTGCCGATAAATTAACTGTCATGTTATCACCAGCATTATAATAATTATGGCCATCCAATGAGTGCAACAACAGAAGATAGTATCCCTCCCTCCCCATTGGGAGGTGATATTCCGGTGCTTCTCGTAAAAGAGGGTTTCGTCACTGAGGATCAGCTCGCCTACGCGAGACGCGTACAGGCCAAACTCTCCTCGAACAAAACTCTGATCGATACGATGCAGGATTTGGGTTACATAACAGGTGAGCAGATCCGCAGCACCCTTAGCAAAAACCATGTATCCATCCGGATTGGCGGACTCCTTGTAGAGCTAGGCTACATTCGGGAATCCGACCTGATCGCCGCCCTCAATCTGCAAGAAGAGTCCTTAGAGCGGAAAAAACTGGGTGAAATACTCATCGAACACGGTTTCATCGATGAACGTAAATTTATCGATGTCCTTGCCTCTCAGCTCGGGTTCCCTCTGGTAGAGCTGGAGTATCGCAAGCTCGACCGCAAACTTTTTGCTAATGCCCCATTCCATGTCTGCCGGGAATTCCTCTTCGCACCGATCGCCAGGGAGGATGGGGAGATGCTGGTGGTCTTTGCCGATCCGCTCGATAAGAGGAGTCGCGATGCGGCCGAGAAATTTTTTGGCCATAATCTGAAACCGGCAATAGCCTCCCGGAAGGATATCCTGGAGGCTATTGCCGTTACCGAGAAAAGTGCGGGCCAGCCGGATGGTCATGCGGCTGACGAAAGCACCATCATCGGGATCATCAACAAACTCATAGAAGACGCTATTACCGATAATGTCAGCGACATACACATCGAACCTATGAAGGACCGGATCCGGGTCCGTTTCCGCTATGATGGGGTCATGATGCAGCACCGGGATCTCCCGCTCGCGATGGCCCCTCAGCTTTCCTCCCGGATCAAGGTGATGGCGCAGGCCGACATCGCGGAGAAACGTCGCCATCAGGACGGCAGGATCCTTTTTGAAAGCCAGAAACACGGGTATAGCCTCGATATGCGTGTTTCCTTTTACGTCACCATTTTCGGTGAAAAGATCGTAATGCGCCTGCTCAACAAAAAGGGGGCGATCCTAGACATCCAGCAGATCGGCATGGCGCCTCGTATGCTCGACCGCTTCATTTACGATGCTCTTGATGCCCCGACCGGGGTAATGATCATTACCGGGCCCACTGGTTCGGGGAAGACCTCGACCCTGTATAGTTGCATCAATTACCTCAACAACATCAACACCAGCATAATCACCGCCGAAGACCCCGTTGAATACGTTATCGACGGGATATCGCAGTGCTCCATCAACCAGAGGATCGGTGTCACCTTCGAAGAGACACTGCGTCACATCGTCCGCCAGGACCCGGACATCATCGTGCTTGGCGAGATCCGCGACACCTTCTCGGCGGAAACCGCCATCCAGGCGGCTCTGACTGGGCATAAGGTCCTGACCACCTTCCATACGGAAGATAGCATAGGCGGTTTGATCCGCCTGATGAACATGCAGATCGAAGCTTTCCTCATCTCATCCACGGTTGTCTGCGTGGTGGCACAGCGCCTGCTCCGCCTGGTCTGCACTTCCTGCTCGGAGCAGTACATCCCCTCGCCACTGGAATACAGCAGGCTGGGCTACTCAGCTGTGGAACTGGCCGGGGCCAACTTCAAGATGGGGCGGGGGTGCAAGGATTGCCGTTTCACTGGGTTCAAAGGGCGTATGGCGATTTTCGAGCTTTTGGTACTGAACGAGACGGTCAAGGATGCTATCTTGAACAACAGGAGCTCCGCGGAAATTCGTCGTCTCAGCATGGAAACTACCGGGCTGGTCACCCTGTTCGAGGATGGACTGGTAAAAGCGTCGGCCGGGCTGGTATCCATCCGCGAGGTCCTGCGGGACCTCCCACGCATCAGCCGTCCCCGCCCACTCCACGAATTAAAACGGATCCTTGGCGCTTAAACTAAGTAATTATAAGGAATTCGGTGAAAATACCATGACTGAAAACAGGTCGATAGTGGAGCTCATAAACGGATATCTGCAGGAAAGCACCCTGCATGTGCCGGTCTTTCATGCTGTGGCAGTTCGTCTCCAGCAGGTACTCTCTCGACAGGATTTCAGCATCGATGAGGTCAACAAGCTTATTACCGCCGACCCGGGGCTTGCCAGCCAGGTCCTGTGGGTGAGCAATTCCTCATTCTATTCTGGGCTCACAAAAGTAACGACCATTCGCGACGCCATCGTCCGACTTGGTGCAACCTCAGTCGCCAATATCGCCATGTTGGCGACACAGCAGGATATGTACCGGTCATCGGATGCAAAGTTAAACGGTATCATGAGCACCCTCTGGCAGCACGCCCTCTGTTGCGCTATCGGCGCCAAATGGCTTGCGACCAAAACAAACCTTGGTGCACTGGCGGAGGAAGCCTTTTTAGCCGGCCTCCTCCATGACATAGGCAAGCTTTTTCTCCTGAAGGTAATGGAAGAGATAATCAAGGAAAGGAAGTCAACCGGAGAGGTTTCACCGGCTCTTCTTGCCGAAGTTATCAACAGCATGCATGTGGAGCATGGCTACAATCTCATGCAAAAGTGGAGCATGCCGGAAGCTTACAGCAATGTCGTGCGTGACCACCATATTGATCTGCAGGACAAGGGAAATCTTCTACTTGCCATTGTGCGGCTGGTGGACCAGGCGTGCAATAAGCTCGGGATCGGCATGCGGCCCGACCCGGACCTGGTTCTGTTCGCAAGCACGGAAGCCCAGGTGCTGGGAGTCAAGGAGATCACCCTGGCCGAGTTGGAAATAACCATCGAGGATGCAATAAAGCTCACCTTGCTGGGTTTGCATTGAACCGCTTCGGTAACATCGTCATTTCCCTTTGCACCGCCCTGAGATGTTCCTGCCTTTAACTTTGCCCTTGCGGCGCACCCCCTCTTAATTTGCATATCAAATATTCGATGATAAAATTAACGTCGATAACTCTATCCGATAATTACTGCCAACCATAAGGGAATTATCATGGAGAAAGCCCCGCTGTCTGCACCCGCACCATCACCATTGGACGAGCTCTGCATTAACACCATCCGCTTCCTGGCGGTAGACGCTGTCCAAAAGGCCAACAGCGGTCATCCGGGAATGCCGATGGGGGCAGCTTCCATGGCCTACATCCTTTGGACCCGGTTTCTGAGGCACAATCCCGCCGATCCTTCATGGTTCGATCGCGACCGCTTCATCCTCTCGGCCGGCCATGGCTCCATGCTCCTCTACGGCCTTCTCCACCTCACTGGCTATGCTCTCTCTCTGGAAGAGATCAAACACTTCCGCCAGTGGGGGAGCAGGACCCCCGGCCATCCGGAGCGGGGCCTCACCCCGGGGGTTGAGGTAACCACTGGTCCCCTTGGCCAGGGATTCGCCAACAGCCTGGGAATGGCGATCGCCGAAGCCCATCTCGCTGCACGTTACAACCGGCCCGGTTTCGAGGTCGTAAACCATTTTACCTATGTTCTCTTAGGCGACGGCGACCTGATGGAGGGTGTGGCATCGGAAGCTGCATCCCTTGCCGGCCATCTGCGGCTCGGCAGGCTGATCTGCCTCTACGATGACAACCGTATCTCGTTAGCTGCAGCAACCGATCTATCTTTCACCGAGGGGCGCGCCAGGAGGTTCGAGGCGTACGGCTGGCACGTGCAGAGCGTGGAGGACGGCAATGACCTGGAAGCGATCGCCTCCGCCATTGCGCGTGCCCGGATAGAGACAGGGCGTCCCTCCCTCATCATCGTCCGCACCCACATCGGTTTTGGCTCCCCGCACAAGCAGGACACCTTTGCGGCGCACGGTTCGCCGCTGGGGGAGGAAGAGGTACGGTTAACCAAAGAGAACCTGAGATGGCCGAAAGAGACGCCATTTTTCATCCCAGAAGAGGCGCTCCGCCATTTCCGTCAGGCATTGGAAAGGGGGAGTGAGGCCGAGGCAGAGTGGGACGCCCGGCTTGCCGCCTATGCGATGGATTTCCCAGAGATTGCCGTGGAATTTAGGCAGGTGATGGCGGGAATTCTCCCGTTGGGCTGGGACACAACGATCCCCCGATTTCCTGCCGATCAGAAGGGGATGGCGAGCCGCGTCGCCTCGGGGAAGGTGCTGAACTCTGTCGCTCCCCGGCTTCCCCTCCTCATCGGTGGCTCAGCTGACCTGAACCCGTCTACCAATACCTCCCTCCAGGGACTGGGGGACTTCGAAAGCCCCGCTCTTGACCCAGCCGATCGTCAGGGAGTGGTCGGCGGGGAGTGGGGTTACGGTGGGCGCAACATTCACTTCGGCGTTCGCGAGCACGCTATGGCTGCGGCCATGAATGGCATGGCCGCCCATGGCGGAACCATTCCCTTCGGCGCCACCTTCCTCACCTTTTCCGATTACCTGAGGCCGGCACTCCGCCTGTCGGCGCTCATGGGGCTCAAGGTTATCCACGTCTTCACCCATGACAGCATCGCCCTGGGCGAGGATGGCCCCACCCACCAGCCGATTGAGCAACTGGCGGCGCTCAGGGCAATCCCGAATCTGGTGGTGATCCGTCCCGGCGACGCCAACGAGACCGCTGTCGCATGGCAGGTGGCGCTTGAAATGAAGAACCGCCCTGTGGCGCTGGTCCTCTCCCGACAGAATCTCCCCACCCTTGACAGGAGCCGCTTGGCACCGGCCGCGGAACTCGTACACGGGGCCTACATCCTAGCCGATGTGAAAAGAGGAAATCCGGACCTGATCCTTATCGCCACCGGCTCGGAGCTCTCGCTGGCAATTGCTGCGGGGGAGGAACTGCAGGCGGAAAACATCCGCGCCAGGGTCGTCTCCATGCCGAGCTGGGAGCTGTTTGACGAGCAGCCTCAGGAGTACCGCGACTTCGTCATACCGCCGCAGGTTAAAAAACGCCTGGTAGTCGAGGCGGGTTCCCCGCAGGGATGGCACCGCTATGCAGGAGACGGGGGGAGTATTATCGGGGTGGAGCAATTCGGCGCCTCCGCCCCCGGTGAGGTCATGCTCCGGGAATACGGTTTCACCGTGGAAAATATCCACAGGCAGGCACTTGCCTTGTTGACACGGCGGAAGGAGTGGGAGTGATGTACATCGGCATCGCCGCCGATCATGGCGGCTTCACCATGAAGGAACGACTGGCTGCCTTGCTCAAAGAGGATGGGCACAAGGTGACTGATTTCGGCGCCCATGAGCTCGACCCGGCCGATGACTACCCCGATTTCGTCATCCCCTTGGCGAGGGCAGTGGCGGCGGGGAAAGTAGATCGGGGGATAGCCCTCTGCAGTAGCGGGGTGGGGGCGGCCATTGCCGCCAATAAGATTCGCGGGGTACGGGCCTCCCTTGTCCACGACGACTACTCCGCCCACCAGGGTGTGGAAGATGACGACATGAACGTTATCTGCCTCGGCAGCCTTGTAATAGGTTTTGCCCAGGCATGCGAGCTGGTCCGGAGCTTTCTCGCTGCCCGCTTCAGCGGTGCCGAGCGCCACCGGCGACGGTTGGCCAAGGTGGCGGCATTGGAGCTGGAATCTGGAAGAAAGTGATTGGGGAAGCCGCGGCAATAGGTCAAGTAACGAAACAAGAGGCGCGATATGCAGGTGGGAATGATTGGCGTGGGGCGCATGGGTGGCGACATGGTCAGGAGGTTGCTGAAGGGGGGGCATGACTGCGTTGTATACGACCGGGATGTTCGAGCTGTAGCGGCGCTGGTGAATGAGGGGGCAACAGGCTCAGCAACGGTTGAAGAGACCTTGGCCCGGCTTGCCGTGCCGCGGGTGCTCTGGCTGATGCTCCCTGCTGCGCTTGTGGATGAGACGATAAGAGCTGTTTCGCCACATCTCAAGGAGGGTGATATCGTGATCGACGGGGGGAACTCCTATTACCGGGACGACATCCGCCGGGCCGGGGAGTTGCAAGAGAGAGGGGTCCATTACGTCGATGTCGGGACGAGCGGCGGGGTGTGGGGTCTGGAGAGGGGGTATTGCCTGATGATCGGCGGTCAAAAGGAATCCGTGTCGCGGCTAGACCCGCTCTTCACCGCTTTGGCACCGGGCATTGACGCTGCATCGCGCACCTCCGGCCGCGAGAAGGGCAATGATTCTGCCGCCGAGCACGGCTATCTCCACTGTGGCCCGAGCGGGGCAGGTCATTTTGTCAAGATGGTGCACAATGGCATCGAATATGCGGTGATGGCTGCCTATGCCGAAGGCTTTAATATCCTGCGCCATGCCGACTCGGGGAGAAAGGCGCGGGATGCGGATGCCGAGACTGCGCCGCTGCGCGATCCTGATTACTACCTGTATGATTTTAATCTCGCGGATATTGCCGAACTCTGGCGGAGGGGAAGCGTGATCTCTTCCTGGCTCCTCGACTTATGCGCCAAGGCGCTCCTTGACAGTCATGATCTAAATGGATTCCAGGGGTTGGTCGCCGATTCGGGAGAAGGGCGATGGACGATAATGGCTGCCATAGATGAGGGGGTCCCGGCGCAGGTATTGAGTGCTGCGCTTTACGAACGGTTCAGTTCACAGGGTAAGGCTGATTTCGCTGACCGGCTCCTGTCGGCAATGCGCCATGGGTTCGGTGGGCACCAAGAGAAATCTGCCTAGGGAGACGCCATGCCGGCCAACAATCAGCATGGACCGATTGTGATGGTAATTTTCGGGGCGGGTGGGGACCTTGCCCGGCGCAAGCTCGTGCCGGCACTCTATAGCCTCTTCATCGACCGCCTCCTCCCGGAACGGTTCGCGGTTGTCGGGGTCGCCCGGAAGAGATTGGATGACGACGGGTTCCGCAGCCGACTCAGGGAAGGGGTGGACATCTTCTCCCGGCGCGGGAAGACAGATGAACAGAGATGGCGTGGGTTTGCCTCCCATCTGTCATATTTTGCTGGGGATTTAAACGATCCGGTGACTGGTGAAGCCCTTGGCCGTCGACTGACCGAATTCGATCAGGAGTGGGACTGCAGGGCAGATAGGGTCTTCTATCTGGCGGTTTCCCCCGATCTGATGGTAGCCGCGGCCAGGCATCTGGAGCAGTTGGGGATCTGCAGGGATTGTGAACGGGACCGCCTAGTGGTGGAGAAGCCGTTTGGCCGCAACCTCGCCTCGGCCTGTGACCTAGACCGACTCCTCACCTCACTCTTCGCCGAGTCCCAGATCTACAGGATCGACCACTACCTGGGGAAGGAGACGGTGCAGAACATACTCGCCTTCCGCTTCGCCAACTCGCTTTTCGAGCCGGTCTGGAACCGGCGTTATATTGACCATGTGCAGATTACCGTGGCGGAGACGGTGGGGGTTGAGGAGCGGGGGGGATATTACGATCAGGCCGGTGCTCTGCGTGACATGGTGCAGAATCATCTGCTCCAGATCCTCTGCATGATCGCCATGGAGCCGCCGGTTTCTTTCGACGCCGGCGAGGTTCGCAACAAAAAGGTCGATGTGCTCCGCGCCATCTCTCCCATCCGTCCCGAAGAAGTCCACCAGGTGGCGGTGCGGGGCCAGTACGGAAAGGGAGAGGTAGGCGGGAAACCTGTGCTGGCCTATCAGGAAGAGCCGAATGTGGCGCCCGGCTCGTCGACGGAGACCTATGCCGCTCTAAAGCTCTTCATTGACAACTGGCGCTGGCAGGGGGTGCCGTTTTATCTCCGCACCGGCAAACGCCTGCAGAGTAAAGTCTCCGAAGCAGCCATCCTCTTCCGCCCAGCCCCCCATCAGCCATTTCCTGCCGCAGCGGTGGAAAGTTGGCAACCCAATCGCTTGGTACTCCGTATCCAGCCCGAAGAGGGGATTGTCACCCGCATTCAGGTGAAGCAACCGGGGACGCGCATGCTTATCGGTCCGGTGGATATGCAGTTCCGCTACCGGGAGGTATTCAGGACCGCCGCGCCCGAGGCCTATGAAACCTTGCTCCTAGACGTAGTGCGTGGGGATGCCACCCTCTTCATGCGTGCCGACCAGGTGGAAAGAGCCTGGGCCGTTATTTCGCCAGTTCTGGAGGCGTGGGAGGCTGCGCCGCCGGCGGGTTTTCCCGATTATCCCGCCGGCAGCTGGGGACCGGAGGGGGCTGACCACCTCATAGCCAGAGATGGACACAGTTGGCTAAAACCCGCAGTTCAGAATGTAGGGAAAGAGGAGTAATGGTGATAAAGGTTTTCGCAGATTTGCAGGCATTGAGCCATGCCGCTGCCAGGCTTTTTGCGAAAGAGGCGTGCCGGGCGATAGAAGCGCGAGGCCAGTTCAGCGTTCTCCTGGCCGGAGGCGAAACACCTCGGCGTGCCTATGAGATCCTTGCCCGGCAACCTTTACGTGATATGGTCCCCTGGGAGCAGGTGCAGTTCTTCTGGGGGGACGAGCGGTATGTACCACCAGATGATCAGCGCAGCAATGCAAGAATGGCGCGACAGACGCTGCTCGACCTTGTACCGGTCCCGGCGGCTCATATCCATCCCATCCCTTACCGCTCTTCCCCCCGGGAGTCCGCAGCCGAGTACGAAGATATCCTGCGTGCCTTTTTCAACAATGGGCCACCCCGTTTCGATCTGGTCTTTCTTGGGCTGGGGGAAAACGGCCATACCGCTTCCCTTTTTCCTGGCACCTACGCCGTGGAGGAACGTGAACGCTGGGTGACCGATGTGTATGTGGCGGAACAGGGCATCTACCGGGTAACCCTGACAGCTCCGCTATTCAACCGGGCAGCGCTCGTGGCATTTATCGTTGCGGGTGGCGGCAAGGCCCTCATTCTCCGGAAGGTGCTGGAGGGGTCGATGGAGCCGCGCCGTATTCCAGCCCAACTGATCAAACCGGTAAACGGCACGCTCCTCTGGCTGGTCGAACGGGAAGCGGCCCGCCTGCTTAGTCACGACTGTTTAACCGATGCGCCTCTCCGGCCTCATCCCAGGCCTCGACATCACAGTAATTGAGGAGAGTCAGAAGCCGGGGACAACCGTGGGCGCATGGTCCCAGTAAGTGACGGAGCCGTTGTGCCATTTGACGAACCGCACGTTGCTGTCCTGGGAGATGACAATGACTATGGCGTCGTGCAACTCGTGGCAGAGCCGGAAAGCGGCCCGATGCCTGGTACCTACCCCTTCACTCAGCTCCGGCTCCGTATAGTTACCTTCCGTGTCCAGGGCAAGGTTGACTGTCTCCACCTTGTCGATGTCCCCAGATATCACTCCGCCGAAACCGAGCAGTTCCTGCCGCTTGGACATGACCACCGCGCCGTCTGTCGCCGACAGCGCGGCAATAAAATGGGCGACATCGAAAATGGCCTCGTCGAGGAGCGCAAGGGCCTCGTTCTGACAGGTGACATATTCCTGCCAGCCGATGACCCTGTCGGGCTTTTCCGGGTCACCATAAAGTTCTGCGAGGGTGCTCATGATGCGTAGCATAAGGATGCGGAAACGCTGGCGCGGCTCTTCTTCGCAAAACTGATATTTGATGGTCATGAAGCGGTTTTCGCTAAGAATCACCCGGCTCGTCTCCAGCGGGAGATAGACCAGGGTCCCGCCGTGGCGGGAATTGCGGATCACGCTAATGATGCGTCGCACCACCTGCTGGGCGACATATCTTCCGAATTCCGGATCAAGTAGCGCCCATGGTTTCCCTGATTCCGCCCGGGCTTTACCATGCAGCTCCTGCATCTCGGAACGAACTTCGGCAAAGCTTTCTGTAAGCCATCGCGCCGTAAATACGTCGAGAGAGGGGCAGTTGATCTGCCCGCCGTTCAGGGAAGCGATCATTTCGTGACCGATACAAACCGAGATACGGCCGGGGCCAGTCACGTAAATCACCGGGCAGGCAGGGAGCGGCGGGAAACTCTTCCTGCCGCCATATACGGTCTGCATCCAGCGTGATCCCGAGTGGATCACCCCCCAGATCTGCACACCGCCATCCCGGACAAGAGAGACGCCGATCAGCGTCCGGTAGAAATCGGCGGCTGGTGCCAGGCGGTGCAATTCGTATTCGTTGAAGGGACGTGAGTTACAGAACCGGAGCCTGTGTAGGCCTGTCGGGGGACCTTCATCAGCGGGGAATAGATCCGGCTCGCGGATGATCAGGCGGAACATCACCTGTCGTTCCTCCTCTTGCAAGAGGCTTGCCTGATAACAGGTGGAGATGATCTTCTGCAGCACGTCCCGGCCGGGAAGTTGCACGGTGGGATCGATTCCGGCTAAGCGGAGCCGTTCCAGGAAAAGGGGGTTCCCCCATAGATCGAAGATAAACGAGACCAGTTCCTCAGGGTATGCGTGCGTTCCCGGCCTCATGCAGCCTGCGGTGATCGGCATAATGCCTCCAGAGATATGTGGCTTAAATTGTAAATTCAAACCGCAGTTTGGTTATCCCGGCGGTTTCCCAGCCATGGTGACCACCCACCCCCCGCCCATTGCCTTGTAGAGGTTGATCAGCGCCTGAAAAAGCACCCCCTTTGTCCGGGTATAGTTCAACTCGGCGTCAAACAGGCTCCGTTCGGCGTCGAGTACTTCAAGGTAGCTCGTATAGCCGTTTTCGTAGCGGAGCCGCGCAGTGCATGCGTAAGTGCGGAGCGCCTCCACCTGTTGCGCCTGGGCTTCAAGCTCTTCGCGGGTGCGCCGCTGGTCGACGAGGGCGTCGTCCACGTCACGGAAGGCGCTCTGGATCGTCTTCAGGTACTGGAGGAGCGTCTCCTTCTGGAATGCCTCGGTTGCCTTGACTCCTCCCGAAATGGCGCCGGCGGTGAAGATCGGCTGGGTGATCGGGGCGGCCAAGGTCCACATTTGGGCAGGGCCGGTGAAGAGCTGCGACAGTCTTATGCTTTCCCAGCCGAACAGGCCGGTTAAAGAGATATCGGGGAAGAACTGGGCCTTGGCCACGCCGATCTGGGCGTTGGCCGATATGAGGTCCTGCTCGGCCTGGAGGATGTCGGGACGCCTTTCGAGGAGGTCGGACGGAAGCCCGGCGGGTACGGCCGGCACTCCCAGCTCGTCGATGGCCTTGCCGCGCTTGACAACGCCCGGATTGAGGCCGAGGAGGACGCTCAATGCATCCTCCTGCTGAGCGATAAATTTCTCGATGGCAGGTATCGTGGCGAGGGCCTGTTCATACTCGGATTTGACCTGACTCAGTTCGAGATCGGAGATGTACCCTGCCTTAAAGCGGAGAGAGAATATCCCGTAGGATTCCTCGCGGCTTTTGGTGGTCCGTTTGGCGATCTCCAGTTGCCGGTCAAGGTCTCGCAGGTTCACATAGGCCCCGGCGACGGAGGTGACAAGAGAAAGGATTACCCCCCTTTGCCCCTCTTCGGTGCTTAAAAGATTGGCGCGGGCCGCTTCCGTACTCCGCCTGAGCTTCCCCCAGAGATCGATCTCCCAGCTCGCGAAGAAATTCGCCTGGTACAGTCCGAACGGGTTCGGGGTTCCGGCCGGAAGCGGTTCCTGTCCGAGCTCGGTGGTGCGTTCTCCACCTGGGCTTATGCCAGCGCCCACTTGCGGGAAAAGGGAAGCACGGGTCACGGCATAATGTCCCCGGAATTCCTCCACCCTGGCCGCGGCTATTCTCAAATCCTTGTTTTCCCGAAGAGCGACAGCAATCAGCCCATTCAGCACCGGATCATTGAACTGCTCCCACCAGGAGGTGTTGACTAACTCCTTTGACTCCTTCTCCGCAAAGCGCCAAGACTGGGGGGTCTCTACTACCGGCCGCCGGTAGTCGGGACCGACCATGCAGCCGGTAAGTGTTAGGCAATAAAACGTTACCACTAAAAATCGGCGCATTTTAATTACCTTTCCGGTGCTCAGGTTCAGTTCCGTTTTTTCCCTCTCCCACATCGCCACTCCTTTTTGCCTTGCTGAACCGCTCGATGACGCAGAACAGCATCGGGATGATGAATATGGCAATCCCCGTGGCCGCTAGCATGCCGCCGATGACGCCGGTCCCCATCACATTCCGGGCGATGCCGCCGGCGCCGCTGGAGAGAGCGAGTGGCAGGCAGCCGAGGATGAAGGCGAAGGAGGTCATCAGGATCGGCCTTAGCCTCAATCGCGCGCCGGTCAGCGCCGCCTCTTTCAGATTTTTCCCCTTTTCGTATTCGTCCTTGGCGAATTCTACGATCAGGATGGCATTCTTCGCCGCCAGGCCGATAAGGACTATGAGGCCGATCTGGGCATAGATGTTGAACGGCATCGAGCATAGGTCAAGTGCCGCGAAAGCGCCGCAGACGGCGATGGGGGTGCTGAGGAGAACGCTGAAAGGCAGCGACCAGCTCTCATAAAGTCCGGCCAGGATGAGGAAGACGAACAACAACGACAGGGCGAAAACGGCTGTGGGGGAGACACCCTCCTGCGCCTTCTTCTCCTGGAACGACATCCCCAGGTAATCGAAACCCATCTCGGTCGGCATGGTCTCATGGAAGACCTCCTCCAGCGCCTGCATTGCCTGGGCTGAGCTGTAGCCGGGCGAGGCTGTGGCGTTTATCTGCGCCGAGCGGAATAGGTTGTAGCGCATGGTGAACTCGGGGCCCGCGCGTTTTTCGACCTTTGTAACCGCGGCAAGCGGAACCGGATCGCCGTTTGCGTTGCGCACATAGAACTGCCCCAGTTGTGTAACATCGGTCCGGAAATCCCCTTCGGCCTCCACGTATACCTGCCACTGTCTGCCGAAGCGGTTGAAGTAGTTGACGAACTGCCCCCCCATGAACGACTGTAGAGTGCCGTAGACCTGTCCCAGGTCCACCCCTTCGCTCAAGACCTTGTCCCGGTCCACATCCACGAAATACTGGGGGACGCTGGGTAGGAGCGTGGTGCTCACCCGGGCCAGCTCTGGCCGCTTGCGAGCGGCAGCGAGAAACTTCTGGGTATTGTCGGAAAGGTAGGCTATATCCTTGCCGGCCCGATCCTCCAAGATGAAGGTAACCCCTCCGGCGGTGCCGACCCCCTGGATGGCCGGAGGGGAAAAGGCAAAGGCGTTTCCCTGGGGGAGTCGGCCCAGTTCGCGGTTCAGGCGGGCGATGATCCCCGCGGCGTTCTCGCCGGGCCGCTCCCGCTCAGACCACTCCTTGAGCTTGATGAAGAAGAAGCCGCTGTAGGTGTTGCGGACATAGCTCAGGAGGTTAAAGCCGCAAACCGTGGTGCAGTACTCCACGCCCGGGGTGTTGCGGATGATCTGTTCCGCTTCGCGGCTCGCCTCCACTGTGCGCTGCAGGGAGGCGGCATTGGGGAGCTGGATCACGGCGTAAATGTACCCCTGGTCTTCTTCCGGCAGGAACCCGCCGGGAATCCGCTTCCCTATCAGGGCGACCCCTGCGCTCATCACCGCGAGGATTACGAAGCCGATCACTGCCTTACGGATGACGACGGCCGAGATGGTTACGTAGCCTTCGGTGGCCTGTTTGAAGAGACGGTTGAAATGGCGGTAAAACCACCCCAGCGGGCCACGTTTCTCCTTTTTCGGGCGAAGCAGGATTGCGCAAAGGGCGGGTGAGAGGGTTAGGGCGTTAAAGGCGGAGAGGAGCACCGAGATGGCGATGGTGACTGCGAACTGGGTATAGAGCCGGCCGGTGATTCCGGGAATGAAAACGGTCGGGAGGAAAACAGAGGCCAGGACGAGGGCGATGGCCATAACCGGGCCCGCCACTTCACTCATGGCCTTTAGCGATGCTTCCTTCGGCGCCATTCCCTCCTCGATGTGACGCTCCACCGCCTCGACCACGACTATGGCGTCGTCCACGACGAGGCCGATGGCCACCACCATTCCCATGAGTGCTATGGGATTGATGGAAAAGCCCAAAAGCGGGAAAAAGGCAAAAGTGCCGATGAGCGACACCGGCACGGCGATGATCGGAATGAGGGTCGCCCGCCACCCCTGGAGGAAGACGAAGACCACGATGATCACAAGGAAGACCGCGATGATAAGGGTGATGAGGATTTCATGAAGCCCGGCGGTGACCGACAGGGTCGTATCGAGGGCAACCCCGTAGTCTAGGTCGGAGGGGAAGGAGCCCTTGAGGTTGGCCATCACCTTCTTAGCACCCTCTACCGCTTCCAGGGCGTTCGTACCGGGGAGCTGGTAGAGCGCGAGAATACCTGACGGTTTGCCGTTGAAGAGCCCTTGAATGTTATAGTCCTGGGCCCCCAGTTCGAGGCGCGCCACGTCCCTCAGGCGGACCAGCGAGCCCCCGGGGTTGGCACGCAGGACGATCCGGCCGAAATCCTCGGGGGTAACGAGCCGTCCCTGTGCTCTTATTGCGTAGGTGAACTCCTGTCCGAGGGGGCTCGGCTCTCCGCCAACCTGTCCGGCGGGGTTCACCGTGTTCTGCTTCTGGAGCGCATCGACGATTTCGGGAATGGTGATGTTGAGCTTGGCCAGCATGTCTGGACGCACCCAGCACCGCATGGCGTATTGGCCGGCGCCGAAGACCGTGACGTTGGCGATCCCCTTCACTCGCGTCAACTGGTCGACAATGTTGATATAGGCATAGTTGGCAAGGAAAGTGGCGTCGTAGGTCCCCTTGGGGGAATAGAGGGCGATGAGCATGAGGGGCGCGGAGAGAGATTTCTGGACTGTTACCCCGAAGTTCCGCACATCGATCGGGAGCTGCCTTTCCGCTTGGGACTCGCGCAGCTGTGAGAGGACCTGGTCGGTATTGGGGTCGGTCTTCACGTCGAAGTTTACCGTCATCCGCATCAGGCCGTTGTTGGGGTTTAGGGAGAACATGTAGTTCATGTTGTCCACGCCGCTCATCTGCTGCTCAAGGGGAGTCGCCACAGCCTGCTCGATCGTAAGGGCGTCCGCCCCCACATAAGTGGTCTGCACTAGAATCTCGGGGGGGACTATATTGGGATACTGGGCCACCGGCAGCCCTACCATGGCGACCAGGCCGACGATGACCGTGATGAGGGCAATGACAATTGCAACGATGGGGCGTCTGATGAAGAAGCGATACATGTGGCTACCTCATCCCGCCGGCCGAGAGGCCTTTGGCAGTGGAAGTAACGGCAAAAGGTTTCGGCTTCACGGATATCCCCTCTTTGACCTTTTGGATCCCTTCCGCCACGACACGGTCGCCCGCCTTTAAACCCTCGTCGATCACCCAGAGGAGGCCGACACGCTCACCAGGCTTCACCGTCCGGATATCAACCTTGTTGTCGGGGCCCACAACGGCCACCTGGTAACTACCCTGAAGCTCCATTACCGACCGCTGCGGGATGAGGCACGCCCCCCGCTTGGTTCCTACTAAAACGCGGACCCTGACAAACTGCCCGGGACGCAGCAGGTTGGTCGGATTGGGAAAGAGCGCAGCCACCCTGAGAGTCCCGGTCCGCACGTCCACCTGTCTGTCGATGGCGTAGAATCTCCCCGCATAGGGATAGAGCGACCCATCTCCCAGGATCAGATCGATCCGCAGTTTTCTCGCCTCTTCAAGACCAGCGGCCTCGGAAGAGAAACGTTTCATGAAGGCTATGTAGGCCTGTTCGTTGACGGTGTAATAAATCTTTATCGGGTTGATCGTCGAGACGGTGGTGAGCTCTCCTCCCTGGACCGCTGGGCCGACCAGGTCGCCTACCTGCGCCCTGGCGAGGCCAGCTATGCCGTCAATGAGGGAGGTGATTTGCGTAAAGCTCAGATCGAGCCGGGCCTTCTCCACCGCGGCTCTGGCCGTGACAACCTGCGCCCTGGCGGACCCCTCTGCGCTGATGGCGTCGTCCAAATCCTTCTTGCTCAGGGCGTTCTGGCTGGCGAGAGGCTTTACCCTTGCCAGGTTGGCTCTGGCATTCTCATGCAGCGCCTCCATCTGGGCGAGGATCCCCTGCGCCTGATCCAGGGCAGCCCGAAAGGGGCGGGGATCGATTTCAAAGAGTAACTGCCCCTTTTTGACAGGATCCCCTTCATGGTAGTCCTGTCTGATCAGATAACCCGTAACCTGGGCCCTGATCGTGGCGTTAACCAGGCCGTCGGCCGTGCCGACCCATTCGTGGACGATCGGGATATCTTTGCGGATAACCTCAGCGATTTCCACTTCGGGCGCCTGCTGCGGCCCTGCCTGCTTTTCTTTATTGCATGCAGATAAGAAAAGAAGGGACAGGGATGCGAAAAATAAAGGCGCAAGCCGTACGAACCGTGCAGGGCTGTGAGGTAAAGCTAAAACCATTTGACGGTACATTGCCGGTTTCTCCCGTTGAATATTTTCCATCGGAATTCAGCATGGTGGAAACAGAAGGCGCTTCAGTTAAAGTTTGAAGTCTTCTATAATTATTATAGTGTTCCGGTTAAACAAAAAAGACCGCAAAGAGGCGGCCTTCTTAAATTTTTGCTCCTTGCCGAGAAAAATATCAACAGGTGCTTACACCTAAGATTCGACGTTTTTATTTTTTTATGTACCATTCCGTTGCCAGACGCTGCGCCTCGGCGAGTTGAGACGGGGTCATTTTTGCGGCAACGGCATCTCTCCACTTTTGCGCTTCTGCATAGCCGCCCGTTACCGCTAGATTAAACCACACATGTGCCAGCACGAGGTCCTGAGGAACTCCCTGGCCGTTTAGGTACATCATACCAAGATTGCTTTGCGCAGGGGCAAACCCCTGCTCAGCGGCATGACGGTACCATTTCTCGGCTTCGGCAAAATTCTGCGGTATGCCCTGGCCAGTACTGTTCATGTATCCCAACGTATTCTGGGCGCGCGGTTGGCCTTGTTCCGCGGCTTTGCTAAGCCACTTCATCGCCTCAGAGATATCCTGCATCACACCCTTGCCCTTGATGTACATCAATCCAAGGTTGTATTGCGCATCGACAACCCCCTGTTCCGCCGCCTTGCGATACCATTTCAAGGCTTCAGAGTAGTTTTGCGGAATGCCCTGGCCGATATCATTCATTACGCCCACAAAATTCTGCGCCCTGCCGTCCCCCTCGTCCGCCAGAATTTTGAACTCATGATAAGCCCTGATGTAATCACCGCTATTGAGAGCTGCCACACCCTCGTCATAACTGGCATAAACAATGGAATACGCAGCCAGCAAAAAAAGAGCAGCCAGCCATACAACACTTCTATTCATCTTTTCCCCCTTGTGGCGCTATGAGATGCAGTTTTTCTTTATAAACCTGTAAGAGGAAAAAATAAAGCCGAAAAATAAAGCAACCACTTGCTGCCAGTAGAAAATACACCGCAATTACAGAAATATGCCCACTAAAAACCCGCAACGTACTTGTTTTATAGAAAAAGTAATTTCCACTCAATGAAGAATGAATTGAATTCTTTGCCATCAACTTGATGACGGTCATCAGGCTTTCACGCATCTCCACCGAAAAGTGAGATTATTATTCGTAATAAAATGTGAATAATGCTACGAACTAAATAATAAATTCGGTTATCCGGAATTCGTTACGGGCGAACCGTTGACAGATTTGCGCCCTTTAATAGGATGTCGCACTTGGCCGCGTTGTGCTGCCAATCGACAAACTGGAATGAATGTTATAGTTGTGTGAATACTTGCCAGATGTTCCATTCTTGCGCCTGTTAATATCGCAGTTTCAAGCATATATGTTAGATAGAAAAGAAATGAGATTGTAACAACCCAGGTCCTGTAAGGATGAGCGCCATGAGACTCTGGATTGCAAGGTGTGCGGAAACCGTTGCCGGATAAAAGCGAGATATGAAATAAGTTATGTGGAGGGCTTCATGAAGAAGTTGAACAAAGTGAAACAGCCTAGAGGAGTGGGGGAATTTTTGTCAGGGAGCCTTGTCGAGGCGGTTTACGACACAGTCGCCAAGGTGGCCGCCACCGGTGAGGATGGACTGGCAAAGGTCCCGGGTATCAACCGGCGCATGATCCCCGCCATTCTCGAACAGGCTGGCCAACTTGCCGGGGAGGGCCGGTCAAACAAGGCGCAGAAGACGGAGGAACTGAAGCAGCGCGTGGCTGGCCTGAAAGAACTAGGTGCAGGGGATCGCGCAAAGGGTCAGGGAGAGCTTCCCGGAGGAGATCGCCGGAAAGAGTGGAAAAACAGGTGGGAAAACAGATCATGAAGGTGATTTCCTCCCTGGGAAAAGTGGAGAAAAAGCTGGATAACAAGGTGAAAAGGGCAAGAAAAGGGATGGCCAAGGCGGAAAAGATGAATTGCCCTCCTGGCTGAGGCCGAAGTTGTGGATATCGACAAGGGGCTGAAAAAGGCAAGAAAATCGCTGAAGAAGGTCTACTCTTAAAAAAGACCGGGCTGCTAGTCGTTAGTTTAGCTACGCAACCGGAAAAGACGACCAGTACTTGAACTGGAAAAGATAGAGGAAAATCTCGACGAAGATAAGGATAATGATGATCACCTCCAGTCGGGAAGCCCTGCTTGCGTGGCTTAAGCTCGTGAAGACCTGGGTAATGTCCATGAGGGTTTCCGATTTGTGCCGGATTTCCTCATACCTCTGGCTCAGTTCGAGCAGGTTGGCCATGGTCAGGTAGAGGCTGTCCGCTTCCTGGTTTTCCCAGGTTATGTCAGGCTTGGCGAGCACCATGACATAGGCGATGGAGTGGTACTTGAAAGTGAGTATGGAAGAGGCAAGCTTTGCGAGTTTTTTGTCAGGAATCCCCTTCTTTCCCCTGTCGAGCAGATCTATGAGTCCCTCACGTCTAGCACCGTATCTACCTGTTCCTCGACCCTAATTAAATAATGGCCCTGGTTCTTAATTTTTGGGGAATCCTGTAAAGGTGTCGATGATTTTGCCATTTACCGGGAAAAATCGCGAATGGCTTTGTCGACACAGTTGGAAAAGACTACTCAGCCGGAATAATAGAGGTTAACATGCTGCTCTTCCGAACGATCATCCGCCAGCAGCTTGAGGGTCAGAGGATTGAGCATCATCGGCTTTTCCAACCGGCGTTTTCGGATGATACGGAGATGGGCCCCCAACCTTGTTCCGGCTCTTGACGTCAGAGGTGGCACTGGGACGTCCCCAAGACGAAAGCAGGGGGGACGGGAAGCCAAAGGCACGCCATGTGCGCAAGTGCATAGGCCTTTATACCCAACTTGTCCTGGTCACCCATAAGGCGCCAATTGAATGAGGACTGATTTTTAAAATGCTGTCACGCCCCATCCGGGCCACCTAACTTTCCATGATCTGGCCTAGAATCTGGTCACGCAGGATCATCCCCGTATGCATCAAAGCGTCGGCGGCGGATTCCAGTTTCTTTGCGCATTCGCTAATGACAAAGGCCTGCCGGTAATCCTCCGCCGCAGTAACAAGGGCCTTGCGCACCATCCGTTCCATTGTATCGCTCTGCCGCTCGATAGCGACGATGCGATGAATGGATTCAAGGAAATCGTGCATGTCATCCGGCGATGTGCTGCGGTGGATTCCCCTGGCATTCTCTATCGCTTTCAGGTATTCCTGGGTCCCTTCGACGAGGAGCCGGGCTAGCGTGGCCAGGGGCAAACGAAGTTCTTCCCGCATGCTGGCCGATGGTAAAAGGGTAAGATGGAAGGCCGCTTCCTCCAATTCATCGGTTATATCGTCGGCCGCCTCAAGCAACCGCCGAATCGCCTCCGCATGTTCAGACTGTTTGGCGAGCTCACGGGCGCGGATAACTAACTCGTCGGCCTTGTGCTCCCATTCCTTGGCGCGCTGGCCGATCCGTTCAAAGCGGGAAAATGTCGCGGGTTGGGATGAGGTCAGGAGTCCAT